>JACCDY010035843.1_pt1 | contig 20541 bp, 22 predicted proteins | sample 7446391 | NCBI WGS metagenome assembly JACCDY01 (sample SAMN15323451, study PRJNA562643) | freshwater metagenome | isolation source: river surface water | place: USA:Blue River Watershed | collected 2017-08-18 | reverse complement strand
CGACTGATGATGAAAATCGCCCAGCGCGCACAACGCATTGAGCCTTTCTATGTGATGGAGGTGGCCAAGGCCGCCGCCGAGCGTGCCGCTTTGGTGGCGCACACCGATGCGCCGATGATTTTTTTGAACATCGGCGAACCCGATTTCACAGCTCCACCCTTGGTGCAAGAGGCTGCAGCACGCGCTGTGCACGACGGCGTGACGCAATACACACCTGCTCTTGGCATTCCAGAATTGCGCGAACGCATCAGCGCTTGGTACAGCACACGTTTTGGCGTGAACGTGCCTGCGCGGCGCATCGTCATCACTGCAGGTGCATCCGCTGCTTTGCAGCTGGCTTGCTTGGCCTTGATTGAAGCGGGTGACGAAGTACTGATGCCCGACCCGAGCTACCCCTGCAACCGCCACTTTGTGAGCGCCGCAGAGGGCCGTGCCGTATTGGTGCCCACCACAGCGGCTGAGCGTTTTCAGCTCAGTGCTGAGCAAGTGCGTGCCAACTGGACGGCTCACACTCGCGGTGTGTTGTTAGCTTCGCCTTCTAACCCAACTGGCACCTCCATCCACCCAGATGAGTTACGCGCCATTCACCACGATGTGTCGCAACGCGGCGGCACCACGTTGATTGACGAAATTTATTTGGGTCTGAGTTACGACGAACAGTTTGGTCAATCAGCACTGGGCATTGACGACCAAATCATCAGCATCAATAGTTTCAGCAAATACTTCAACATGACGGGCTGGCGTTTAGGCTGGTTGGTCGTGCCCGATACGCTGGTCCCCGTGGTGGAGCGTTTGGCACAAAACCTGTTTATCTGCGCCAGCACAGTGGCACAACACGCTGCTCTTGCTTGCTTTGAAAAAGAGAGCATTGCCGAGTACGAGCGCCGCCGCGCCGAATTCAAAGCCCGCCGTGACTACTTTGTGCCCGCTCTCAATGCTTTAGGCCTGAACGTGCCCGTCATGCCCGATGGCGCGTTTTACGCGTGGGCCGATTGCTCAGCAGCCGCTGAGAAGCTAGGCGTGAGTGGCAGCTGGGACTTTGCGTTTGAAGTGATGAACCAAGCCAACTTAGCCATCACACCTGGGCGCGACTTTGGCCATGCCGACACCTCGCGCTTTGTGCGTTTTTCCACCGCCCGCTCGCTGCCTGAGTTGCAAGCCGCGATTAGGCGCTTACAAACCTTGCTGGGCTAAACCATGAGCTCCGTTTTCGAACACCCCATTCGGGTTGATTGGGAAGACACTGATGCAGGTGGCATCGTGTTTTATGCCAACTACCTGAAATTTTTTGAACGCGCGCGCACCGAGTGGCTGCGCGCGCTTGGCATTGGCCAACACGCGCTGCGCGAAGAAACTGGCGGCATGTTTGTGGTGAGTGAAACCGCCGTCAAATACCACCGCCCTGCGAAGTTGGATGACCAGTTGCGCGTCACCGCCACACTGGCTGAAGGTGGCCGTGCCAGCCTCGTGATCGCTCAGCAAGCATGGCTGGGCGACACATTACTTTGTGAAGGCACAATTCGCATCGGCTGGGTCGATGCTGCTGCCATGAAGCCTGCGAGAATCCCCTCTTCTGTATTGGAACGCCTGACATGACACAAGATTTTTCCATCGTTCATTTATTGCTCAACGCGAGTTGGGTGGTTCAAGTTGTGGTGCTGATGCTCATGACGGTTTCTATCGTGAGCTGGGCTGCCATCTTTCGCAAGATTGGCTCCATCAAACGCATCAAAGAACTCAACGACGAGTTCGAGCGCGACTTTTGGTCTGGCACCAGCCTGAACGAACTGTTCGCTGCTGCCGCACAAAACGCCAAAACCTCTGGTCCCATGGAACGCATCTTCGCCAGCGGCATGCGCGAGTATCAAAAACTGCGCGAACGCCGCATCAACGACAGCAGCGCTTTGATGGACGGCGCGCGCCGCGCCATGCGTGCGAGCTACCAACGTGAGATGGACGCGATTGAATCCAACCTCTCCATGCTGGCCTCTGTCGGCTCTGTGTCGCCTTACGTTGGCTTGTTCGGCACGGTGTGGGGCATCATGCACGCCTTCACGGGCTTGGCTGGTATGCAGCAAGTGACCTTGGCCAAAGTAGCCCCCGGCATTGCCGAGGCGCTGGTGGCCACCGCCATTGGCTTGTTCGCTGCGATTCCTGCCGTCTTGGCCTACAACCGCTTCTCACGCGACATTGACCGCGTGTCCATCAAGTTGGAAACCTTCATCGAAGAGTTCAGCAATATCTTGCAGCGCAACAGCGCTAGCACGATGACCCACTAAGCCGAAAGACGCAGCATGGCTTCTATCGCCCCTCGCTCTGGTCGTGGCCGCCGCGCCATGAACGACATCAATATGGTGCCTTTCATCGACGTGATGTTGGTCTTGCTCATCATCTTCATGGTGACCGCCCCCCTCATTTCACCCACCGTGATTGATTTGCCCAGCGTGGGCAAAGCTGCCACAGTGCCTGACCAAGTGATTCATGTGGAGATCAGCAAAGAAGAACGCATCACCGTCAAGAGCACAGGCACTGTGAACAAGTCGGTTAGCTCTACCCTCAAAGGCTTGGCGCGCGACGTGCAAGAACTGCAAGGCGAAAGCTCGCAAGGTCCTGTCGTGATTACTGCAGACCGCACGATCAAATACGAAACCGTGGTCAAAGCCATGGATATCTTGCAACGTACGGGTGTGCAACGCGTGGGCCTCGCGGTTCAGTTGGTCGATTGATTTTTTAAGCCATGAGCGCACAAGCAAAGCATTTGGAGTTTGCTCCACCACCACCGCAAGGAACCGCTCGCTCTGTTGGCGCGGCCTTGGTGGTGCACGCTTTGCTCATCGTGGCATTGACCGCAGGCATTCAGTGGAAGCAAGACAACAGCTTGTCGGTGGAGGCCGAGTTGTGGTCTGCCGTGCCCATGGCGGCAGCACCTAAGCTGGTGGAGGTGGAAGCACCACCGCCCCCTCCAGCACCGAAGCCTGAACCTGCACCCAAGCCCGTGGTGAAAGCGCCCGAGCCCCCCGCGCCCAATCGCGATGCAGACATTGCCTTGGCAAAAAAACGCAAGATCGAAGAAGAGAAAAAAATTCAAGAAGCTTTGAAGGCCGAAGAGCGCCGCAAAGAAGAAGTGAAAAAAGAGGCCGAGAAAAAAGCCAAGGCCAAGCTCGAAGAAGACAAGCGCAAACTAGAAGCGAAAAAAGAAGAAGAGCGCAAGGACAAAGAACGTAAAGAGAAAGAGCGCGCCGAGAAGGAACGCAAAGACAAAGAAGCGAAGAAGCAAGCCGAGCAAAAAGACAGCAAAGCTTCTGCTGAAGAGGCCAAAAAGCTCGAAGCTATTCGCAAAGAAAACATGAAGCGCATTGCAGGCTTGGCGGGCGCGAGTGGCAATGAAAACGCCACGGGTACGGCCATGAAGTCCTCAGGCCCATCTGATAGTTACGGCGGTCGCATCCGTGCACGCGTCAAACCCAACATCACGTTTGACCCCAGCTCTGTGGCTGGTAACCCAGCCGCTGAAGTTGAGGTCCGTTGCGCACCCGATGGCACCATCGTGAGTAAAAAACTCACCAAGTCCAGCGGCAATTCCGCGTGGGATAACGCGGTGCTGAAAGCCATCGACAAGACCGAAGTTTTGCCGCGCGACACCGATGGCCGCGTGCACTCCCCTCTGTTGCTGGTATTCAAGCCAAACGACTAAACCCCTCTTGGAATAGCTTCGTTTGTTAGAACGCTCCCTCACTGTTGATGTCCTGAAAGTCGTCGCCGCGCAGTTCATTGTGTGGCACCATTTTTCAGCCTACGGCCCCATGGCCGACACCATGACCTTGGTTTGGCCACAACTCATGGAGTGGCTCTATCGCTACGCACGCTTGGCCGTGCAAGTGTTCTTGGTGGTAGGTGGTTATTTGGCTGCGCAATCTGTGATGAACAAGCCCATCCAGAATCCGCTCATCAGCATTGCCAAACGCTATCTGCGCTTGGTGCCGTTCTATGTGATGGCCTTGGCCCTCATCAGCGTGGCGGTGGCAGTATCACGGGACACCATTCATGCAGCATGGCTGCCCAGCCAGCCCAGCTTTTGGCAATTCTTAACGCACGCACTTCTGCTGCATGATCTGTTGGGATTTGAAGCCCTCTCAAGCGGTGCTTGGTATGTGGCCATCGACTTCCAGTTGTATGCCTTGCTGATCGTGTTGTGCCACGTTTTGCAGACCAATAGCCACAAGCGCCTATCGGTGCTGGTGGCCGTGTTGTGCGCGACTTCGATGTGGCAATTCAACCGCATTGATGAACTCGACATGTGGGCCATTTACTTTTTTGCTGCCTATGGCCTTGGTTTTCTGGCTGCATGGGCTAAACGCTCGGCGTTTGAAACACAAGTTTTTTGGTTCACTGCGCTGCTGGCCGTAGCTGCGCTATGGGTGGAATACCGCACACGCCTGTCGTTGGCACTCGTCACGGCGGTGTGGTTAGTCATCAAGCCCAAGGGTATGGTGCATTGGACGCCCATCAAACGCGTGGTACACCGTTTGTCCAACAGTGCTTATGTGTTGTTCTTGACGCACTTTGGGGTCATTGTTCTGGTCAGTGCCCTATGGAATCTGACCCATGCCACTGAGCCCAAAACAGCATTGATGGCGACGGGTATTGCTTGGGCGTGCTGCGTGGCGCTGGGTTTGTACTTGCACGAAAGGGTGGAGGTTCCCTTGCACCACTGGGTCTCGCAAAAATCTAAGCAACTACTGTTTCACCTCGCACGCTGAACGACAGTTAGACCGTGGCGTGATGTCGCTTGCATTGCCACGCACACACACAGGCCAACACAGCAGTTGCAATTGACACCGCATAGACCGACGACAAGCCATAGACATCGCTCAACGCCCCCCCTACCAAAGCGCCCAGCACACCCGGCACGCCATAGCCGATCGAGGCATACAACGCCTGCCCCCTGCCCCGCAGCCGACCGGGAAAGTGGTGTGACAGCAAAGCGATGCAAGCCGTGTGCTGCGTGGCAAATGTGAGCGCATGCAAGACCTGCGCAAACAGCAAAGCCCATAGCCAGTCCGAAGCCCAAGTGGTGATGAGCATACGCAGCACCATGGCAGCAGAACAAATAAACATCCATGTCGACAAACTGAACCTTGGCAACCAACGGCTCTGCGTGAAGAACCACACGATCTCCGCGGCGACTGACACGGCCCACAACACACCAATCATGGTTTTGCTGTAGCCCAGTTCATCAAGGTAGAGCGAGAAAAACACATAGATGCCGATGTGCGAAAGCACATGGAAAAACACCGTGGCAAAAAACCATTGCACCTTGCGTTGACGCAACACAGGCATGACCGACGGCCGCACCTCATCGTGGTGCAGGGCTTCTTTGCGGTTTGGCAACCACCACACACTCAGGTTCAGTGCCAACAACGAGCCCACGGCCCACATGGGAAAGCTGGCCATGCCTTGCGCTTCAAACCAAGCACCCGCCACAAACACCGTGACCAAAAAGCCCAGCGAACCCCATAGGCGCACACGGCCATAGCGACGCGAATCAAAGCCTTGGTCAGTACTGACCAAATGTGCCAAAGCTGCCTCGCTCATGGGCATCATGGCGCTGGTGTGAATGAACATCAGCAGCAACACCGCCGCAATCCACACCACGCCACCTGGCAGCAATAAGCCTGCAGAACAAATCAAAGCAGCCCCTGCACAAAAGCGCAGCAGCTTCACACGTTCGCCCGTGTGGTCACTCAACCAACCCCAGCCATACGGGGCCAGCACGCGCGTAGCGGCTTGCACCGCGTTGAGCAACCCAATGATGGTGATGGAGAAGCCCAACTCTTTGAGCCACAACGGCAGGTACGGGTTGAAAAACCCGATATGTGCAAAGTAGCTTGCGGACAAAGCCGCAAAGGGAAAGAGCTGGAAACGAGAAAGCGCGTTACTTGAACGCGCTTCTGAGGTGGGAGATGTCAAAGCAGACCTAGGGACCAGACCATCAGCCGATGTGACCAGGGATGGCTGGCATAGCCAACTGCACATCACCACATTGAGCACGGTGCAACAAGGCATGGTCCATCACCACCAAGGCCAACAAGGCCTCGGCAATGGGCGTGGCACGAATGCCCACGCAAGGGTCGTGACGGCCCTTGGTCACCACCTCGGTGGGTTGGCTGTTTTGGTCAATCGAATCACGTGGGCTCAAGATAGAACTGGTGGGCTTGATGGCAATGCTCACCTCTAAGTCTTGGCCCGTGCTGATGCCGCCAAGCACACCGCCTGAGTTATTGGTCACGAACCCTTGAGGTGTCAGTGAATCACCATGCGTGGTGCCACGCTGCGCCACGCTGGCGAAGCCGGCGCCGATCTCGACGCCTTTGACCGCATTGAGACCCATCATCGCGTAAGCAATGTTGGCATCTAAGCGGTCGTAAATGGGTTGGCCTAAGCCCACAGGCATGCCGCTGGCCACCACACGAATGCGTGCGCCGCACGAGTCGCCGGCTTTGCGCAAGCTGTCCATGTAGTCTTCAAAAGCTTGCACATCCGCACAAGGCGCATAGAACGGGTTGTGGCCCACATGTTCCCAGCTCTCGAAGGGAATGGTCATTTCACCCAACTGCGTCATGCAGCCGTAGAACGTGGTGCCAAATTTTTCTTTGAGCCACTTCTTGGCCACCGCACCTGCCGCCACCGTGGGCGCTGTTAAGCGTGCAGAAGAACGGCCGCCACCGCGTGGGTCGCGAATACCAAACTTTTGGAAGTAGGTGTAGTCCGCGTGACCCGGGCGGAAGGTTTGCAAAATGTTGCCGTAGTCTTTGCTGCGTTGATCCGTGTTTTGAATCAGCAGCGCAATCGGAGTGCCGGTGGTTTTACCCTCGTACACGCCAGACAGAATTTGGACTTGGTCAGGTTCATTGCGTTGAGTCACGTGACGGCTGGTGCCGGGGCGGCGACGGTCCAAGTCGTACTGGATGTCTGCCTCGCACAACGACATGCCCGGAGGGCAGCCGTCAATCACGCAGCCAATGGCTGGGCCGTGGGATTCACCAAAGTTGGTGACGGTGAAAAGGGTTCCGAAGGTATTGCCGCTCATGGGGTGAGATTATCCCACCACCACGGGGCAAACTTGACTTACTTGTCGTCTGGGTCTGGCGTGCCGCTAGGCCAGTCTTTGATGTAAGCCTTGAGCATCTTGTTCTCAAAGTTTTGGCTGTCCACCACCGACTTGGCCACGTCGTAAAAGCTGATCACACCTTGCACTTGGCGGTTGCCAATAACGGGCATATAACGGGCGTGGCTCTCAAGCATCATGCGGCGTACATCGTCAATGTCGGTTTCTGGCGTGCAAGTGAGGGGGTGGTCGTCCATCGCGCTGCGCACGGTGAAGTCGCCAATCGTGCCGCCGTTGCGGTTAAGGGCTTGAATGACTTCGCGGAAGGTCAACATCCCCACCAAGTCACCGTGCTCCATAACCAAGAGAGAACCCATGTCTTTTTCGGCCATGACTTTGACGGCGTCGGCCAAAGGATCCATGGGGTCAATGGTGAACAACGTGCCGCCGCTTTGGCCTTTGACGCGCAAGATATCGCTGACTTTCATGGTTTATCTCCTCCGGTTATGGTCGAAATATAGCCCACAATGACTCACGAAATTCTGACAAAACACCCCCGAGGAAACCATGGCCGGCTACAACGACCCAAGTTTTGACACACTCGCCTTGCACGCTGGTGCAGCGCCCGACCCCACGACGGGCGCTCGTGCGGTCCCCATTCACCTCACCACCTCGTTCGTGTTTGAGTCCAGCGACCACGCGGCGGCGCTGTTTAACCTCGAGCGTGCGGGTCATGTATACAGTCGTATCAGCAACCCGACCAATGCTGTTTTAGAGCAACGCGTGGCGGCACTTGAAGGTGGCATTGGGGCCATCACCACCGCCAGCGGGCAAGCAGCCCTGCACTTGACCATTGCTACGCTCATGGGTGCGGGCTCGCATATCGTGGCTAGCACGGCTTTGTATGGCGGATCACACAACCTGCTGCACTACACGTTGAGCCGCTTTGGTATTGAAACAACATTCGTCAACCCCAACGACATCGACGCTTGGCGTGCGGCTGTCAGGGCAAACACCAAATTGTTTTTTGGCGAGACCGTGGGCAACCCTGGCTTGGATGTGCTCGACATCCCCACTATTTCGGCTATCGCCCACGAAGCTGGTGTGCCACTGCTGGTGGATAGCACACTCACCACACCTTACCTGATCAAACCTTTTGAGTTGGGTGCGGATTTGGTCTACCACTCGGCCACCAAATTCCTCAGCGGTCACGGCACGGTGATTGGTGGCATCGTGGTGGACGGGGGCAGTTTTGATTGGGAAAAAAGCGGCAGGTTTCCAGAGCTCACACAAAGCTACGAAGGCTTTCACAACATGGTGTTCAGCGAGGAAAGCACCATTGGCGCTTTCTTGCTGCGCGCCCGTCGTGAGGGCCTGCGTGACTTTGGCGCATGCCTGAGCCCACACAGCGCATGGTTGATCTTGCAAGGCGTCGAAACCTTGTCACTGCGCATGGACCGCCACATGGCCAACACCGAAAAAGTGGTGCAGTTTTTGGCCAGCCATCCACTGGTCAGCCGTGTGGGCCACCCCCTCATTGAGAACCACCCCAGCCATGCTTTGGCTGAAAAGCTGTTGCGCTTTGGCGCACGAGGTGCGGGCTCGGTGTTCAGCTTTGACATCAAAGGCTCACGTGAGCAAGGCAAAGCATTCATCGAGGCGCTGCAAATTTTCAGCCACCTCGCCAACGTGGGTGACTGCCGCAGTTTAGTGATTCACCCTGCCAGCACCACGCACTTCCGTATGAGCGATGAAGCCTTGAGTGGCGCAGGCATTGGCACGGGAACCATCCGTTTGTCCATTGGCCTTGAAGACCCCGCAGATTTGATAGACGATCTGAAGCGCGCACTCAAAGCCGCAGAAAAGGCAGGTGCGTGATGAACTTCACCATAAGAACTACTGCAGGTCAAAACTATGAAGCCTATGCCTACACAGGCGGTAAAGCGTTTGATGCGGCCAAGCCAACCCTCGTGTTCATCCACGGGGTGCTGAATGACCACAGCGTGTGGATTTTGCAAACGCGCTACCTCGCTCATCACGGCTTCAATGTGCTGGCCGTTGACCTGCCTGGCCACGGTCGTAGCGGCGGTGATGCGCCAGCCAGCGTGGAAGAAGCTGCTGAATTCATCGAGGCATTGCTCGATGCCGCAGGTGTCAAGCAAGCAGGCTTGATCGGCCACAGCTGGGGCTCGCTCATTGCACTCGAAGCTGCTGCAAAGTTGAAAGACCGCATCACGCATTTGGCCTTGGTGGGTACGGCGTTCCCGATGAAGGTGTCACCCGCTTTGATTGAAGCGTCTCTAAACGAGCCCATGAAAGCACTGAAGATGGTGAACGTGTTTTCACGCGCCACATTGGCTGCACCGCCCTCTGCACTGGGGCCCGGCACTTGGGTGTATGGCGCATCGATGGCGCTGGGACGACGCGTGTTGGCCAGCAACACAGCTGTGAATCTCTTTCACCGTGGGTTTGTGGCATGTGACAGCTACGCAAACGGCTTAGAGGCAATGGCTGGTGTGACCTGCCCTGTGTTGTTTGTGTTGGGCCAGAGCGACCAAATGACGCCACCACGCGCAGCCAAGAGCTTGGTTGACCAAGCCAAAGCACATGGCAAAAAAATCACAGTGGCGAAGATACCGATGGGCCATCACCAAATGAGCGAAGCGCCTGAAGAAACCTTGAATGCGCTAAAGCAGTTTTTAGGTTTGTGCGCCTAGATGTACTTCGTTTTCGATGTACTCAAAGCACGTCGCGCAAACGCAAATCTTGCCACTTCATCCACAGGCCTTCAGCCTCTTGGCTACGCACCAAGAGCAAACGCTCCATCAGCGGAGCCAACGGTGTGCGGTGAGGGTCGGCCAGCATCACGTAACGGGCTTCTTTGACGTGCGTTTGGCGAGCGTCTACCGACTCGCTCAAGCGGGCGATCCAATCAAGGTCCACCAGTGTTACCAACACGTCTTCTAGCTGCAACGGGTCGAGCGCCAAGTCTTCACACAAGGTGCTCAGACTTGCACCGTGCTCGTCGGTCGTTCGCGCCAGTTGCAAGCGCTGCAACACTTCCAGCGCCAGTTGAAAACGCCAACCTACGCTGCGGCCATCTCGTGAAATACCCGACAGCAAACTCGGCAAGTTAGCCACCAACACCGCGCCAATCAACACGATGGCCCAAGCCAGATAAATCCACACCAGCAAAATTGGCACAGTTGCAAACGCACCGTACACCACTGAATACGTAGGAATTTGGCCAAAGTAATACGCCAACACTTTGCGTGCCACTTCGGTAGCCGCGGCCACCCACACGCCACCCACCAAGGCATGGCCCCAACGCACTTGGGTGTAAGGTACAAAACGATAAAGCGCACTCACCGCCCAAGCCAATAAAAAGAACTCCACCACGCTGAAAAACCAACGCAAATTACCCACCAAGTCGGGGACGGCCCCACGCGACACGGCCATGAACTGCGACATCATCACCAAGCTCGCGCCCATCAACAAAGGTCCCAAAGTGATGGCGGTCCAATACAACAACATGCTGTGTGCAAACGGGCGGCGCTTACGCACGCGCCAAATGGCATTGAGCGTGCGATCAATCGTGAACACCAAAGCCAAAGCAGAGATAAGCAAAACCGCCACACCCACTGCGCCTAGACGGCTAGCTTTGCTAGCAAAGAGCGTCAGGTAGCCCAAGACTTGGCGAGAAATGTTGTCGGGCACCAAACTTTCCACCAAACGTTTTTGCAGCACGGTCTGAAAGTCAGCAAACATGGGAAATGCAGTCAGCACAGCCAAGGCCACCGTGACCAAAGGCACCAAAGCGATGGTGGTGGTGAAAGTCAAACTGCCAGCGGTTTGGCCCAAACGGTCATCGCGAAAACGTTGACGCAACGTACGGGCGGTGTTGCGCCAAGGGAATCGGGTGAGGCGGTCAAAAAAATTCTGGAGATACGGGACAATCATGGACTGAATCATCCCACTTTCTATGCCCAACTCCACCATGAACCCTCAAGAAAATTCGCTCCGACACGTGACATTCACGCGCTTGATTGCCGTGAGCAGCCTGATGGGCCTCATCATGTTGGGTTTGGCTTGGGAGCTGTGGCTGGCCCCCTTGCGTCCAGGCGGTACGCTGCTGGCGCTCAAGGTATTGCCACTGTGTTTTCCACTCACCGGCTTGCTGAAAAACCGCATGTATACCTACCGGTGGCTGAGCTTGTTGATTTGGTTGTACTTCACCGAAGGTGTGGTGCGCGCTTGGGGTGATGGGGCACCTAGCAATTACTTTGCGATGGTAGAAGTGTTGTTGTGCGTCGTCTTATTTGCCGCCTGCGCCTTGCACGTTCGCTTGCGTTTAAAGCACGCTAAGGACAACGAGCTGAGCGAAACGCCTCAGGCTTAAGCTGTCTGACGCTGAGGGGCTGGAATGTCTAAGCCCATCAGCATGTCAATGAGTTCGGGCAAGGTACTTGCCGCCATTTTTTCCATCACGCGGGCACGGTGCAACTTGATAGTGGCCGATGCACCGCCATCAATCGTGGCAATTTGTTGGTTGGAGTAACCACGCACCATCCAGTGACAGACCTCCATTTCGCGAGGAGTCAATCGTTTCAAGCGCTCAGACACTTGTAAAAATTTATCTGCGACCACCACGGCTTGTTGCGACATGCGCATGGCGCGTTGAATCACATCCATCATGGCTTGCGCAGTGAAAGGCTTGAGTAAAAAGTCAACCGCGCCCTGCTTCATAGCAGCAATGATTTCTTCGGGGCGGCTATCGCCGCTTACAAAAATCACGGGGACGTTGTGTGCCAATGTTTTGAGTTGCGACTGCAAGCCAATACCCGTGGTGCCAGGCATGCGCATATCCAACAAAATCACAGCCGGTGAAGGCACCACTGGGTTTTGCAAAAACGCGTCAGCGCAGTCATACAAACTCACGGTGTAGCCAGCACGTTCAAGCATCGTGCACAAGCTGCGACGCACTGAGGCGTCGTCATCAATCACGATGACGTGGCCCAAGGGCTGCAAATGCTCACTCAGATTTGGCATCGTTGCTGCTCATCATGCCGTAAAGCTTGGCACCGTGTTCAATCGCCATGGTGGCGTATGAAATATTGCCTTTCACATCGGCACCAGAATGCAACTCGACCCGGCCCGTTGATTCAATGTTGCCCGTCACCACACCGTCAACTACAGCTTGTTGCGCATTGATATCGCCCTCCACATGGGCCTGCGACAACACAGACAACTGCGCATTGGGGCTACCGTTGACATCGATATTGCCCACCACGTGGCCTTTGAGTTGCACCAAGTCTTGCGACACGATGTTGCCCACCACCACGGCCGATTGACCAATGATGGTTTTTTCAGTGGCGGCACCTTGATCAGGCTGCCCAAACTTCATCTTCTTAAACATAGGCCTTAACGCGACACCGGAACTTCAACCAATGTCACGCGCGTTGCAGTTTCTGGCATTGAGACGCGACCGCCTTGGAAAAAGATTTGAAACTTTGACAAATGGGGGCTAGAGACTTGCCAAGGTGACATCCCATACACACTGCGGTTTTCGCCCGCCTTCATCTGCAAGAGTGTGGCTTGCTTGTTGCCATCGACCACGCAAATTTCAGTATTGACGGGGCTCACCAGATACACATAGCGGCCTTCTTTTTGAGCAATGAAAGGCGTCAACTGCGGCATGGCATCGCTGACATATGCGCAGCCTGCAACCTTGCTTACTTGTGCTGTTGCAGATGCAGGGGAAGCAGGGACAATCACTGCTGGTGTCGCAGAGGCCGCAAACGCAACCACTGGCACTGATGCCACGGGTGCTGGGGCTGAAGCCACGGGTGCTGCTATGGCAGGCGATGAAGCCACCGCTTGCGCAGCAGGTTTAACGGGCTCTTGCTCAGCCACTGAAGCCGAAGGTGCGACCGTGACAGCATCGCCAACAGCTTGAAAACCATTCAAAACAAACAATCCCACGGCTACCAGCAGCAATACCAAAGCGCCTAAAACTTGTTTGTGTTTCTTCAACTTAGCCACAGCAGAAACCAACACGTCTGACGCAGTACGGTTCATGGCGGGTTGATGGCTCATCGCCACGATTTGGTCTAGGGTGTTGAGATGGGCGTCCGCGACCTTGTTGGCATCGCGCAGCTCTTCTGGCACTTCAATCGTAGGCGGCTCTGCACCCAAAATCATCAGCAGACGCTTGTAGGCTTGACGCTTGATGGCACCCGAGTAAAACAAGTTGTCGCTGTCATCCGTTTCAAGCTCACGCACTTGTGCAACTGACAAGCAAGCTGTGCGTGCCAAGACGGTCAAATCCATCCCTGCGGCTTTGCGCAATTCACGCAGGTAGGCCGGGTCGCACGTGTCGTACACGCTGCGCTTAGATTCGATATTGATATGTTCGATAGAAGACATATATGGAAAATTCGTCGCAACTTGCTATAAATTAAGTCGCTACTGTCGCTTCACGATCAGCAGCCGTCAATACGCCAGGTGGCGTAGCTAACTTAATTATTACGCAGTACTAGCGCTGCACCGCTTAAACTCATAGGAGTTTTTTACCAAATTACCCTTATGCGCCCCATTCGCCGCCAATACGAAGATTTCATGCAACACGTGGCTACACACGGCGTTGCCAAGACCGACCGCACTGGCACAGGCACCCGAAGCGTGTTTGGTCACCAAATGCGTTTTGACCTCAATGAAGGCTTCCCGCTGGTGACCACCAAAAAAGTTCATCTGCGCTCCATTATTCAAGAGTTGTTGTGGTTCCTCACGGGTTCTAGCAACAACAACTGGCTCAAAGAACGCAACGTCACCATTTGGGACGAATGGGCCCGCGAAGACGGCGACCTCGGCCCCGTGTACGGCGTGCAATGGCGTAGCTGGCCCACGCCTGACGGCGGTCACATCGACCAAATTCAGCAAGTCATCGACACGCTCAAAAGCAACCCTGACAGCCGCCGCATCATCGTGAGCGCTTGGAATGTGGCCGAATTGGACAAAATGGCCCTCATGCCTTGCCATGCGTTCTTCCAGTTCTATGTAGCACCAGCGCAAAACTCAGGCGAGAAAGCCAAGCTCAGCTGTCAACTTTACCAGCGCAGCGCCGACATCTTCTTGGGCGTACCGTTCAACATTGCCAGCTATGCCCTGCTCACTCACATGGTGGCGCAACAGTGCGACCTCGATGTGGGTGACTTCATTTGGACCGGTGGCGACTGCCACATCTATAGCAACCACCACGAACAAGTGGCGTTGCAATTGAGCCGCGAGCCATTTGCCTACCCCACCCTGCACATCAAGCGCAAACCTGATTCCATCTTCGACTACCAATTTGAAGACTTCGAGGTCCTGGACTACCAATGCCACGGCGCCATCAAAGCGCCCGTGGCGGTTTAAGCCATGTCTCTGAATTTGATTTTTGCGCGTGCGCGCAACGGCGTCATTGGCAAAGACAACACCCTGCCTTGGCACTTGCCCGAAGACCTCGCCCACTTCAAACAAACCACACTGGGACAGCCCGTGGTGATGGGGCGCAAAACTTGGGAATCTTTGCCACCTAAATTTCGCCCGCTACCAGGCCGCACCAACATTGTGGTCACGCGTCAAACCGATTGGCAGGCAGAAGGTGCACTGGTGGCGCACTCCATCGAAGAAGCAGTACAGCACTGCCCAGCTGACTCGCAGGTCTGGGTGATTGGCGGCGCTGAGGTCTATGCACAAGCCATGCCTTTGGCGTCGCGTGCAGTAGTCACCGAGATCGATGCGGACTTTGAAGGCGACGCCTTCGCCCCCACCTTTGACAGCGGATGGCAAGAAACCGCACGTTCCACCCACGTGGCTGCGAATGGTTTGACTTACAGCCTCGTCACCCTCTCTCACACACGTTAAGCAGGAGCTTTTTGAATGTCTGAACACGGTTTTCATGTCCACGGTCCGCACGACCACGAACTTGAACACGCCGCACAAGGCCATGGCAACAGCTTTACCAACAAGGTGGCCATGTTCACCGCCATCATCGCCACCGTAGGCGCCATCTTTGGCTACATGGGCGGTGCCACGCAGGCAGCAGCAGGTTTGTACAAAAACGATGCGGCCATTAAAAAGACTGAAGCATCCAACCAGTGGAACTATTACCAAGCCAAAAGCAGCAAGCAAAATTTGATGGAACTGGCTTTGGAGCTAGCCCCATCCAGCAAAGCTGACTATTACAAAGCCCAGATAGAGCGCTACAAAACAGAAAAAGCAGACATCAAAACCGCCGCAGAAAAACTCGAAACTCAGTCCAAAGAGTTCGACGAGATGTCTGAAGCACAAATGCACCAGCACCACCGTTGGGCTCAAGCCACCACCGTTTTACAAGTAGCCATCGCCCTCGCTGCCATTGCGTTGCTCACGCGCAAGGTGTGGGTGGAGTACGCCATGTTTGGCACCGGTGCACTCGGTATTGCCATTGGCATCTTGGCCGCGCTACATATTTAAAAAGAACACACATGCAACTCGCTACCTGGAACGTCAACTCACTCACCGTGCGCTTGCCGCAAGTGCTCGATTGGTTGGCGGCCAACCCCGTTGATGCACTGGTGCTCCAAGAAACCAAATGTACTGATGACAAGTTTCCGCATGAAGCCATTGAGGCGGCTGGCTACAAGGTAGCGTTTTTCGGACAAAAAACCTACAACGGTGTGGCCCTGCTCTCGCGCAACGACGCCACCGAAGTGGTGAAAAACATCCCAGGCTTTGAAGACGACATGGCCCGTGTGATTGCAGGCACGGTCAATGGCGTGCGCGTGATTGGCGCCTACTTCCCCAACGGCCAAGCGCCTGACAGCGACAAGTTTGTCTACAAAATGCGCTGGCTCGAAGCCTTGCAACACTGGCTACGTGAAGAACTCAAACAACATCCCAAGCTGGCCTTGATGGGTGACTTCAACATCACCGTGGACGACCGCGATGTATGGGACCCTGTGGCCTTGAAAGACACCATCCATTGCACGGTGCAAGAGCGTGACCACTTCCAAGCTTTGATTGACTTAGGCACGCACGATGCATTCCGCTTGTTTGAACAAGCCGAAAAAAGCTATAGCTGGTGGGACTACCGCGAGTTTGCGTTTCGTCGCAACCGCGGATTGCGCATTGATCACATCTTGGTGAGCGATGCGCTCAAACCTCAAGTGCAAAGCTGCGTGATCGACAAAGCCCCTCGGAAAAACGAACGCCCCAGCGACCACACACCCGTAGTGGTAACACTCGCCTAGTCAAGCTCACTGCCCTTGGGCACAAGGGCCTGAACCTATCAATCGTCTAAACCCAACTCTTGAATTTTGCGGGTGATGGTGTTGCGACCAATGCCCAACTTTTGCGCAGCTTCGATGCGACGACCGCGTGTATTGACCAAGGCGGTTTGAATCAAACGCGCTTCAAAGCGGTTGACCAACACATCCCACACGTCTGTGCGCCCCGCCACGAGCAAACTCATCGCCTCGGCTTCAAGACCCTGCTCCCAATCAGCACCTGGCATGTTGAGCACGACTGGCGCAGCAGTGTCTGCCGAAGAGGATGCGGCAACAGGCAAAGCGTGGCTCACGTCTTGCACAGCAGGCGCACTGAAACCTGAAGTGTCTTGCCCCGTGTGGCTGAGTGCAGCCAAGGCCTCACCCGACAGCATGACCTCTGGCGGCAAATCTTTGGGTTCAATCACTTGCGAAGGGGCCATCACGGTCAGCCAATGACAAATGTTTTCCAACTGCCGCACGTTGCCCGGAAACGCAAACTGGTTGAGCACTGTTTGTGCGCTATCTGCGATGCGTTTGGACTCCACGCCCAATTGTTGTGCACTCTGCTGCAAAAAGTGGCGCGTCAAGGTGGGGATGTCTTCGCGACGTTCACGCAAGGCGGGCAAGCGCAAACGAATCACGTTCAGACGGTGAAACAAGTCTTCGCGAAACACGCCGTCTTTGACGCGTTTTTCTAAGTCTTGGTGCGTCGCCGCAATCACGCGCACATTGGCTTTGATGGCGTTGTGGCCACCCACGCGGTAGTAAGTGCCGTCGCTCAACACACGCAACAAGCGGGTTTGCAAATCAAACGGCATGTCGCCGATTTCATCAAGGAACAGCGTGCCACCCTCGGCCTGCTCAAAGCGACCACGGCGTGTGGTTTGTGCGCCCGTGAAGGCACCACGCTCATGGCCAAAGAGTTCGCTCTCCAACAAGTCTTTGGGAATCGCCGCTGTATTGATGGCGACGAATGGTCCTTTGTTGCCGGCATCGCCGCGTGGTGAATGTTTATGCAGCGCACGCGCCACCAGCTCTTTACCAGAGCCGCTTTCACCCGTGATCATGACGGTCACATTGCTTTGGCTCAAACGGCCAATGGCGCGAAACACGTCTTGCATGGCGGGCGCTTGGCCCAGCATTTCAGGCGTGGCATCTTGCGCCTCGGTTTGGGCTTGCTCGCGCTGGCTTTCATCCAAAGCACGACGAATCAACTCCACCGCTTTGGGTAAATCAAAAGGCTTGGGCAAGTACTCAAATGCACCACCTTGAAAGGCGGACACGGCACTGTCCAAATCGGAAAACGCCGTCATGATGATGACTGGCAAAGACGGCAAACGCTCTTTCACCTTGGTCAGTAAATCCAATCCCGAGCCGCCCGGCATACGGATGTCGCTGACCAAAATTTGCGGGCCTTCATCCTCGCTCACCGAGTCGAGCGCTTGCAGCACTTCGCGTGGGCTGGTGAAACTGCGCGTGGGCAGGTTCTCGCGCAACAGCGCTTTTTCCAGCACGAAGCGAATTGACTGGTCGTCGTCCACAATCCAAATCGATTTCATCTCGGCACTTTCTTTTCTAAGTTAGAGGCCATGCGAGCGGTCAAGGCAACGGGATGAGGATTTTGAAATCCGTGCGTCCCGGCACACTGTCACACTCAATCAAGCCATGGTGCTGTTGCACAAAGGTTTGTGCCAAATTCAGCCCTAGGCCAGAACCGCCATCTCGACCAGACACCAAGGGGAAAAATAACCTGTCCTTGATGTCTTGCGGAATGCCGGGCCCGTTGTCTATCACATGCAATTCCAGTGCCAACCGATAGCGTTGTTTGCCAAAAGTGACTTGGCGGCTGATGCGGCTGCGCAAAACAATCTCAGCGTCGCCTTCCAGCACACGATCCACCAGCGCCTGAGCCGCGTTGTGCACGATGTTGAGCACGGTTTGGATGAGTTGCTCGCGGTCACCACGGAATTCGGGGATGGACGTGTCGTAGTCACGCACCACCCGTAGCCCCTTGGGGAACTCGGCCAAGATCAAGCTGCGGACACGCTCACACACCTCGTGAATGTTCACATCGCCCACCACATGCGGGCGGCGGTGCGGTGCCAACAAACGGTCAACCAACAGCTGTAAACGGTCAGCCTCATGGATGATGACTTGGGTGTACTCGATGAGGTCTTTGCTCTCAATCTCCATCTGCAGCAGCTGCGCTGCGCCACGGATGCCACCCAAAGGGTTTTTAATCTCGTGTGCCAAGTTGCGAATCAGCTCTTTGTTGGCCTGGGCTTGATCGATCAAGCGCTCTTCACGGTCTTGGCGGGTTTGCTGCTCCAGCGGCAGCAACTCGACCAGCACCTCACCCATCACATCCGTGGGAGCCACGATGACGTGCACAGGCATGGGGTCTTGCAACGGGCGGCGTATCTGCGCGTCATAGCGCATGGTGGCAAAGGCGTTGGTTTGTGCACCTTGCAGCGCGTTTTCAAACGACTGCGTCTCGGTGAAATAACTGGCCAATGGCGAGCCCTCGATGGTGCGGCGCGAGACGCCCATCACATCCTCCAGCGCGGCATTGGCAAACAGCACCACACCGTCGGTGCGCACCACGGCAACCAAAGTGGCCAGCAAGTCAAAAGCTTGTGCGTAGCTAGGCTGGGCTGGGCTAGGCATTGTCATGGTTTGGCTCCTGTGTTGGCTTGTGGGCCCAAGCGCGACAACTCTCGCTGAAGTCCTGCCACATCAGCCTCAGCGCGTTGCAAGGCAGCGCGCAATTGGGCCACGCGGTCTTGGTATTTTTGGGGTTGACGATATTCATCGGCGCGCCGCTCAGGCTCGCCGTTGTGCCACTCGCGCAGCAACTCAGCATATTGGCGCTGTGCTTTTTGCAATTCAGCTTGAAGCACGGTTTGCGCCTGCGCATCACGCTGACGTTGCTCGGTACTGTCGACTTTGGCTGAACCACCGCTCGCATTGACCGCTGGCGACACCGCCTGCGGGCCTTGCACGCGCGTGCCCTCAATCACGGTCACACTGCCGCCAGCCAAGGGCTTGCAGTTGCCTGCGGGGTCAGGCTGGTTGGTATAGGCATTGCCGCAACGGTAGATGCGCTGCGGCTCTGACGTCGCGCATGCTGGCCACACGGCCAAACACACACCGAGCAACAGGGCCTCACGAATCACGCGAGTCATCAAATAACAGTGGCGCAACGAAGAGGTCATACTTAAAAGCAGTTGAAACAAAAAAGGACGGCTTGCGCCGTCCTTTTATTGCACATGTCGTTGCAACGAATTACAGCGAGTAGTACATGTCGTATTCGACAGGTGACACTTCCACGCGGCTGCGGGTCACTTCTTGCATCTTCAATTCGATGTAAGAGTCGATCCATGAGTCGGTGAAGACGCCGCCTTTGGTCAAGAAGGCGCGGTCTTTGTCGAGAGCTTCCAAGGCTTGGTCCAAGCTAGAGCAAACGGTTGGCACCAACTTGTCTTCCTCTGGAGGGAGGTGGTACAAGTCTTTGGTCGCTGCCTCGCCTGGGTGGATCTTGTTCTCGATACCGTCCAAACCAGCCATCAACAAGGCTGCGAAGCCGAGGTAAGGGTTGCACAATGGATCTGGGAAACGAGCTTCCACGCGGCGAGCTTTGTCAGAAGCCACGTTTGGAATACGAATCGAAGCAGAGCGGTTTTTGGCCGAGTAAGCCAATTTCACTGGTGCTTCGAAGTGAGGCACCAAACGCTTGTAGCTGTTGGTACCTGGGTTGGTGATCGCGTTCAAAGCACGTGCGTGCTTGATGATGCCGCCGATGTAGTACAGAGCCAAGTCAGACAAACCAGCGTAGCCGGTGCCTGCGAACAAGTTCTTGCCGTCTTTCCAGATGGACTGGTGAACGTGCATGCCAGAACCGTTGTCGCCAGCGTATGGCTTAGGCATGAAAGTGGCAGTTTTGCCGTATGCGTTGGCCACGTTGTGGATCACGTACTTTTGCAGCAATGTCCAGTCAGCGCGCTCGACCAAAGTAGAGAACTTGGTGCCGATTTCGCATTGGCCCGCGCCCGCCACTTCGTGGTGATGCACTTCAACTGGGATACCCACTGACTCGAGCAACAAGCACATTTCGCTGCGCATGTCGTGTGTGCTGTCAACGGG
>JACCDY010452239.1_pt1 | contig 20545 bp, 18 predicted proteins | sample 7446391 | NCBI WGS metagenome assembly JACCDY01 (sample SAMN15323451, study PRJNA562643) | freshwater metagenome | isolation source: river surface water | place: USA:Blue River Watershed | collected 2017-08-18 | reverse complement strand
GAGAGATGTGAGTAATGTAATTGAATATTTTTAACTCGTCAAATGACCCCAACAATGGAGCACTTTTTACCCCAAAGAAAAAAGGGCTTTTCAGCCCTTTGTGTCTTTGATATTGGCGGAGACGAGATGCGCCATATTACTGATTACCAATGGCTACCGAAGTTCACCAAAAATCCTTCAAAGCCTTTAAATACGGGTACCTTTTATTTACCAAGAGTTACCAAAGTTCATTGAATGCTCCTACATAAACGGGTACTATAACGGGTACTGGAGGCACTCATGGCAGAAAAACTTTTATCAGAGTTAGCATGCAAAAACGCTAAACAACAATCAAAAATGTACTACCTATCTGATGGTGGCGGGCTTCGCTTACGCATACGACCAGATGGCAGCCGCATTTGGATATTGCGCTACAGCCTGAACGGCAAAGAGCAATCATTCAGCTTAGGCCCCTACCCTAAAGTAAGCCTGCAAGCTGCAAGACAAAAAACCAACGAACTGAAAACCCAAACAAGAGAAGGCATTAATCTTAGTGCTCAAAAACAACGTCAGAAAGTTTCACAAGCTCAAAAGGATGCCACCACATTTGGGCGGGTGGCAATTGATTGGCTAACTCATCACAAAGACAGTTGGTCATCTCATTACTACGAGCGAAATGAAGGCTTGATCAGACGGTTATTGAACCCAAAATTTAATGGTGTTCCTGTAGATGCCATAACTGAGGACGCTCTTCTAAAAGAACTTAAAAAGCACTACGACTCAGGGACAAAAGAGTCAGCAAGAAGAGCTGCCGCAGTTGCATCTCAAATATTTGCATTTGCGAAGGCAATCAATAAAGTAAAGCAGAACCCAGCGCGCGACTTGGTCACACACCCATATTTAAAAAAGCCTCAAGTAAAACACTTTGAAGCACTTCACCAAGATCAAGTTGGCGACCTAATTAAGGAACTCAGAAAAACAGGCAAAGAGCAAATACTTGATATCAAGACTAAAACAGCTCTGCTATTGGCCTTATATACTGGGTTGAGAGATAACTCGATACGAGGAGCTAGATGGTCTGAAATTGATTTTGAAAACTCATTTTGGACAGTACCAGCAGAACGCATGAAAAGCAAAAGGGAGCACACAGTGCCTTTACCAATTCAAGCAGTTAAGGCACTTGAGGCGCTGCACCCTATTACAAGTCGATCTAATGATAGTTACATATTCCCCAGCAGCGGCAAGCATGGCTTCATGGCTGAAAACACCATTCGCTTGGCATTGCACCGGCTTGGATTCAAAGTAACTGCTCACGGAATGCGGTCCTTGATCACCGATGTCTTAAATGAAAATGCCTTTAATAGTGATGCTGTTGAGAGGCAGCTAGATCACCTTGAACAAAGTCAAGTAAGAAGAGCGTATCTAAGATCTGATTTCATGGGTATGAGAAAGACAATGATGCAATGGTTTGCTGATTGGTGTGACTCAAAAGCTGATGGTAAAAAAATCACAAATATTACCAAACTGAAGGTTGCGGCATGAATCCAGCAGATCAAAAAAAGCGCTTCAGAGCATTTGCCAAACAACTTGAGAATGGCGAGCCACCGACTAAAGAACAGACGGAATATTTAATACATATTTTTCGAGGTATTGCTGATGGGCGTGATCCAACAAGGCTTTTAGGTCTGACATATGGAGATGGGAAATCGAAACAAGATGAAACATCTAGGGCTTACATGGACCTTGTTATGCATTGGATCGCATGCGCTATTGAACCTGATACTGATCAAAATGGCAAACCAATTAAATCTTATTCCTTGAAAGAAGCATTTGAAGAAGGATCAAAAATTGCCAGAAAACTCTTTGGGGCAACTGATCCCGACTCCTATGATCCAGCATACATAAAAAAGAAATGGTACGAACATAAAAAACAAGGTAAGGCAAGTATCTTTAGAACGGCATCAAGTCCAAACTCGGTCTACGAATACGCGGTACCCGCTCTAAAAAAATAGTTACCTGAAACCTGTAGGCTCAGGGGTCTTACAAAACAACGCTAGAGACCTAAACTCCGTCATATGTTCATCACGGAGTGTTATGTAAATGCCTATAAAGATCTATCGCATCAAAGAAGTTTGTGAAATCACGGGATTAAAGCCCAGCTCTGTTTACAAACAAATTCGCCTCAATCTATTCCCCCCTGGGATAAAGCTCACCTCAAGAAGTACCGGTTGGCCAAGTGACGTAGTGGAGAACTGGGTCACCGCAAAAATTAATGGCCAAAATGATGGCAACTAAAACAAAACGAGCTAGGCAGGGTTGCAGCCCAACTCTAGCTCTAACCACCTTACTAACTCAATATTTACAGGAGGCTACAACATGTTAGCTAATAAACAAATCTTTTGCAAAAATAATCAGCAACAAATTAATCTTAAAAAATCACCATGGTTCACCCACAAACAACATAGTGTGTTTGGTCATGAACTAAGCATCGCACAGGATACAACCGTTCATAAGTACATGCAGCCACACCCATTCTTTAAGTGGCTTGCTAAAAATAAAGGTGAAACTATCTTATTCAGTACGTTAGCAGCGTGCTGCCCACTCTTCTCTGCAATTGGATACAAAGGCATCCCAGCGCTTTACATAGCACCACCTCCATCTGGGCAACCATCTGCAACGTTTATTGTTATAGGACATGACCGTGTGGGCAAAATACGGGCTGTAGGCTCTAACCATGTTAATACCAGCCAAGGCCCTCGAAATAGTTCAATATCCAGCGACTTTTTCACTACATACGATTGGTTATCAGATGACACAAGTCAATATGATTTCATTCGAACCGAAGTACTCAACAGAATGACTAGTAACGAGCGCACTTTACTCAACGAAGCCACCTATGTTGCTGATAAATTCAACACAATGCCGATAGTAGTTATGGCCTTGACAAAGACCGGAGCGCTATTCGCCATTGATATAGCAACGATTCGCCCCTATGGCTCTTGCGATTACACCCTTGAATTCACTGGGGAGGTTGTATGAGCCAAAACATCTTTGATACAGCGCCAGCAATTGAATCAAATTGGCAAACACCGCCCGATGATAGTTCTTACTGGGATGAGTATGACCCCGCTGATGATTACGATCCAATGGATGATATTGACATGAATAAGCAAATTGTTTTTGACGGGAATAAAACCGATGAAACCTACGAAACTGGTGAATCAACTGATTGTGACCGTAGTGTAGAGTCGATAACTAACGACGAATTCATTTCGGCAATATTTGGTGACCACGACCAAAATCTAATACCACTAGTATGCTCAAAAGCTGGCGACCCAGATATAAACACTGGCTGGCCTGCTAAGCCATGGCCGTGCGATACAACGGATTCAAGTAGGAACTGGTATCTGGCTCCAAGCCTATTCGAAGCTGATCAAACGGGCGAATATCGCGCCAAAAAAGAACTAGCCAAATCAATTCATGCAGTGATGCTTGATGATATCGGCACAAAGGTTGACCCAGAAAAATTAACCAAAGCGCCCAGTTGGTTAATCGAAACAAGCCCTGGCAACTACCAAGCTGGCTTTATCTTTACGCAGCCAATAACTGACATTGCTAAAGTTGAAAAATTCAAGCAACAACTACTCAAAGCAGACCTGTGCGACAAAGGAGCAACTGGAGCAACCGCTCGTTGGATGAGAATGCCAAACGCCATTAATGGCAGGCCAAAATATGGTTCACCATCTTTTCACTGCAAATTAACTCATTGGGAACCGCATGTTAAATACACTCTCGAGGAACTTGAAGATGCTTTTCTTACTGACACTGTTCAAGCACAAAAAAATACTGAACAGAAACCAACTCAGAGTTCGATCGCTGAAATCTATACGCCCCACACTGGAGTTAACCCAGTCATTGAGGCACTAAAGACCAAGAATTTATACAAGAAGCCCCTTGGAAATGGTAAACATGACATCACATGTCCATGGGTTCATGAGCATACAGATCAAATCGACAATGGTACAGCTTACTTTGAACCATCTGACGGCTATCCCAACGGCGGCTTTAGGTGCCACCACTCACACGGTGCACAATACCGAATCAAAAGTCTTTTGGATTCCTTAGAAATCCCAATCGGGTTAGCAAAAAACAAAGCTTCAATACGTATTCAACCTGGTGAAATTGACAGAATATGCGACGCTGCTGAGCAAGAACTAGCAAATACTGGCAGATACTTCCAAAGAGGTAATTTAATTGTCAATGTCATGACTAACCCGGAAACACAGAATACTGTGATAAACCCTCTGACGCAGTCATCATTATTGAGATCAATGGCAGGCAGCATTCGTTGGACCAGAAACAACCATCAAGGGCATGAAGTAATCTGTGACCCACCTACCAAACACATCAAAGTGCTATTTGACGCGCAAGTTTATTCTCATTTACCTCCGCTGATTGGGCTAACACGACAGCCACATATGCGTGACGATGACAGCATCTGCTCAAAATCGGGATATGACGCGCTAACAGGTTTATTTGGTGTATTTGATGAGCGCGACTTCAAGATTCCAGACAATCCAACTAAAGAAGACGCTATCAATGCTTGCAGTGAGTTGAGACAGCTCCTGAGTGAATTTGAATTTGCAGACCCAGTGGATGAGGCAGCAGCAATATCGGCTATGTTGACCGCGGTAATCAGGCCTAGCTTACCAACTGCACCTGCTTATCACATGCAAGCCCACCAACTTGCCAGCGGAAAAAGCTTTTTAACTTCACTGATATGTTGCTTTTCAAGTTCAACTGCACCATCGGCCGTGGGCTTTCCAACAAACGATGAAGAGTGCCAAAAGCTTTTACTAGCTAACTTATTAGAATCACCTGCTGCTATAGTCTTTGACAACTTAACAACAGACTTAATCCCTTACAAATCACTGTGCTCGGCATTAACAGAGGAGTTCTTGACTGGAAGGCTACTAGGGGTCAGCAAGACAGCCACGGTCAGCACTAGAACTCTAATATTAAGCTCGGGTAACAACGTGGGTCCAATTAAGGATATGGCGCGGCGATGTATTGCCATTCATCTTGATCCAAAAGTTGACACACCTGCGTCGAAAAAGTATGCAAATGACCCAGTCAAAATAGTTCGAAAGAATCGGGAAAGATACGTCTCGCTGGCAATGACCATTATTAAAGCTTGGATTACTGCTGGGAAACCAATCTCAAAATGTTCAGCATTTGCCAGCTATGAGCGTTGGTCTGAACTTATCAGACAGCCAATACTTTGGTTAGAGCTTCCCGATCCTGCAACTAGGGTTTTTGAGCAACTTAATGTTGATCCAGACAGAGAACTACTATCACGGCTTATTGATACGTGGGATCAGCATTTTGGTAACAAGCCAACGATGGTGAGAGAGGCTGTTGAACTTACGACATTTATGCAAAATTCTACCCAGGAACTAAAAGAGGTCTTTCGTGAGATTGCTGAAGAACGCGGTGAAATTAACAGAAGGCGTCTTGGCCGATGGATTGCACGTCACCAAGGTCAGGTTGTTAATGGAAGAAGACTTGAAAAAGTCTCAACTAAAAACAGCGCTGAAAAATGGCAAGTAGTTCAGGTTAAGTAGGTTTAATAGGTTTTTAACCGAGCGGAACAGTAATTTTTTGAAGGTAATTCCGATCTCGGTTATGACTCTTACGTTCATTACTTTAAGCCGGTCGAAAGACCCACTACATAAGGTGTAAAAACTTGTATAAACCTGAAAAATATTTAATCACAGCGGGAGGCAAAATCAAATGCCATCGTTGCCAGGCACGGTCATCACGAACAAAACTACAGTGTGGGCGACCAAGTTTAAAGGTAAGCCGAACCCACAAGTGCAAATGGCACGGTGGTTTATCAACTGGCCCACGAACACAAGAAGGCATTGCACGCATCAAAAACGCACACTGGAAGCACGGTAATGAAACCAAAGAAGCCAGGGGTGATCGCAGAACGAAGTCTTTAATATTTCAGCGCCTTGAAGAGATCGGGTGGCATATTGGTATGTTTACTGGCACAAAAACCCGAGGTAGAAAAGTAGGTCGAAAACTTGATCTTAATAACGAGGACGAGTTATTGGTCGCCGTCCATGAAAGCATCAACAACGCTAAGAAAACTAACCCACCTTAACTAGCTTGACTGCCTTAGCATCGTAGTAATAGTCGCTCAAAGTACCTTCTTTAAGCTTATCAACAACCTCATCAATCACGAAAAGCGGCACCAAAAACCATTCTCTTGGAACTACTGGTGTACCAAAACGATCAACAATATTGATATTTAAGCGAGCGTCTTCGAAAAAACGGTGTAACAAATTTTCAAGCTTTGATCTATTGATGTTGTACAAACTATATGTGGCAATCACCTCTACATCAGCCATTAAGAATGTAGGGTCAATTTTTGCATTAGCGATGCGCTTTTCAACATCCCCACCGGTTACTCCAATTTTGTGCAAGACGTTATTTTTTGTCTTTATATCAGGATGGTCTGATTTACTCTTGAGTACGTAAATTGTGCCGCTCTCTTGGTCATCATCGTCAACCTTGTCATCAAACAAAGGACCCGCATTGGGATTAGTAACCCGTCTACCAGCTTCATCCTTATAAAGCCCCTTCTGTAATGAGCGCATCAAAATATTACTTTCGGTGCCGTTATCAAAAATTATGCGTAAACGACCATCTAACTTGCCATATGAGTCTTCTGAGAGTTCGCCGACTTTATCAATGTAGGCAATTTGCCCGTTCAATATAAAGAACTCACCTTGGGTTATGCTGGCATCCTGCTTAAACCGCATAGTTTTTCTAACACCCTCTTTAATCTCATCTTTGACCTTTTGGAACAGATCTCTGTATTTCGAGAAATCTTGGCAAAGAGCTCGATGGCCGATTTCCTCGGCAGCTCGCTTTTCAACTGAACTTTTCACATGAGTCAATTTGGTAAGGCCACTATTATCAACAACATTAATGCCCAACTCTTCCAACAATATATCGTCATCAATTGGTTCAGTTAAATCGGTAGTTATTGCAGAAGCGTTGGCTAACAATCCGTGATGATCTCGACTTTTCAGAATATCAAGACATTCTTTAGACTGCAAAATAGCCTCTAATCTTGTGGCATACATACGCTCAAAAATATCTCGGTCATCACCATGCTTAGGTAGTTGGCCATTTTTCTCATAGAAAGCTTCAATTTCTTCAAAGCCAGCAATAATTCGAGCCTCTCTAGGTGTGTGTTCTCCCTTAACATCAGAGTCAACCTCAACCCCCAAATCAGCTAAGAGCTCATCATCTTCCTGGGTAAACTTTGCTTTAGCCATTAGACGCCTTCATCCTTACTAAATATGCAACGCCCTCAGCCATCTTCTTTTCCCACGGATCCATGGATGTAATCAACGGTAATCGACCACGCTCTTCTTTAAACTTTTTGGCACGTTTTGCGAGTTCTCTAGCTTCTTCAATCGACATGTTGACCCTCTTACCAGAGATAATCGCATGAACTTGTTTAAGACTATCCTCATTCATTGCCTTCGATAGGATGGCATAAGCCTCGCTGAATGGGTTGATACGGTCAATCAAGTCGATATCTAACTCACGCACATCCATTGCGAACTTTCTGACACCCTCAATAAAAGCGTTACTACCACCGATTTCTTCGCTGTTAGAGAACTCATTAACTACTTTTTTAGCTTGTTGAGTCATATTCAAAGCTGCAATTGCGTGCTGACGAACAGCCTCTTGATCTTCTGGATCTAACTCCGGGAACCTATCTTTGACGATTTTCCCCATCTGCACTTGGGTAAGCTCTTCGGGTACTAACTCAGTATCAAATAAGCCACGCTCAAGAGATGTTTTATTTTGAACAAAGGCTGTAATAACCTCATTCAGGTCTTCGCGACATATTCTTTGTGCTTCAGAGCTTTTAGGTTCAGCTAAACCTTTTACTTCAATGTGGAACTGGCCAGTCTGTTTATTAAACCCAACATTGCTAGCATCTGGCTTGTACCCCTCATCACCATAATCAAACCCTTCTAAAGCCATCGATTGTGGATTTTTAGGTGTGAAATTAAATTTAGGTGTTAATACTTGTTCCATCAATAAACTTGCTGCAATTGCTTTTAATGTGTCATTGACCGCATCAGTGACTTTTTCTTCAGAGGCATCAGGTTCGGCTATTAGATTCGTAAATTTGGCGGTTGTTTTACCCTCTGCATCTCGCGTAGCACGGCCAATAATTTGGATAATCTCAGTCAGGCTTGAGCGATAACCGACAGTCAAAGCATGCTCACACCAAATCCAGTCAAAACCTTCTTTAGCCATCCCTAAGGCAATGATCACATCAACATGATCTCTGTTATTTTTTTGATTAGGGTCTTTTAGAGCAGTCAATACTTTGGCATGACGGTCTGGGCCATCATCAACCAAATCAGCGACTTTAAGTATTCGGCCATCTTTTGTTTTAACTAAATCAAAGCCTGTATTGAGATCTTTGTTTTGCCACTCACCTAACACCTCTAATATTTCACCTACTTCGGTTGTCTTGCCACGCTGAGTACTTTCACGCGAATTAACGTTTGGTATATGCACAATGGTTTTTAGGTTAGCATCCAAAACGTTCTGAATTTCGTCTAGGTATGAGCCTGAGTAAAAGTAGTAACCAATCTCGAGATTCTTTAGGTATTTGTACCCGTTTAACTGCTCATAATAGGTATATGTGACCGTTTCAAATTTGGCTTCATCTTCAGGCGTCAAAACAGGCTCAGAGTCGCCCCTAAAATATGAGCCAGTCATCGCCACAATATGCGCCTTGTCACGGGCAATCATTTCCTTAAGGTGAAAACCTAACTTATTATCAGGATTAGCGCTCACATGATGAAACTCATCTACAGCTATCAGGCAATCATCAAATCCTTGAATACCGAGCTCATTGACCGCAAAACGAAACGTAGCATGGGTACAAATCAGTATCTTTGATTCGCTATTTAAGAATGACTTAACTGAGGTGACCTTACTACCATCCTCACCCGGCGCATCACACAAATTCCACTGTGGCTCAACAGACCAGTCCCAGTAAAAACCGTATTTAGTTAACGGCTCATCGTTAAAACTTGCTCCAATAGATCTTTCAGGTACAACTATCAGCGCTTTTTTAACACCTTGATTATTTAGCTTATCTAAAGCAATAAACATTAATGCACGGCTTTTACCAGATGCTGGAGGTGACTTGATTAATAGATACTGTTCGCCACGCTTTTCATAGGCACGCTCTTGCATAACGCGCATGCCTAATTCATTGGGCTTCGTTGAGTTACCGTTACCTGAATAACTAACTGATACGGATGGCACTGGTCTAATCACTGTCATTTTTTACCTGTCATCTTGGTATAAAGTTCAAAGAGCTTTTCTAATCGCTCAGTGTCATTCTTAAATCGACGCCCAATATAGATGCGCTCAAGAACCTCATCATTACGGTCATGAGCATCTTTGAGATTTTGCGGCATAGAGTCTGGTTCGTACAGCTCGGCAATAGTTGCAGGAAAATGACACTCACGTGCAAGCAGTACGGCTTCAGCGCATTTGGTTAAATCAGCTACATTCTTCTCAGTCAGAACCGGTAAAGGAAAAGTATTCCACCCCATGGTATTGGAATATCGTAAACCTGTACCAAGCTGACCACAAACTGTAGCTATCCAAATTAAATGAATTCTCGACAACAAGACTGATAAATTCCAAAGTGGGGCATCATACAACCCCAGTGCCAAATTAGTAATAACTGAATTTTTGTCAATTAATCCAACTGGCAAATGACTTCTATTTTCCGATGAGACAGATGGGACTATGATTGTGTGACTTCTGCCAAAATTCATATCTCGAAATTGATGCGCTCTGACTGCGAGCTCATTTGCACCTGAATCTTTACTTTGGAGACGCATATTTTTTACGGAATTTATTCGACCTAATATCTGTGAATTCTTCTTGGCCTCATCTAAATTTTCATCATCAATCCACAAACAGTACCTAACCTTACCTCTTATATATTCTTCTGATCCATATACACGTCTTATCAAACGACTAAGTAATTTTGGAGTTAACTTTAGCTCAGAAACTTCACTCGGGGTCAACAATAAACTGCCTCCATCTACAGGCTTATTACCTGAATCCATTTTGGATAAACCAAATTTAGAACCTGATGCCTTTTCAACAATTATATTTTTTCCGTCAATTAAATAAGCGTTAATGAATGAGGCCTCTTTAATTACCAGTTTCTTATCATCGGCATTGGAAAAAATTTTCTTATTCTTTATTGTCTGCCCATTACGAATGCCAACAATCACAACTACTACTCCCGCATTATGACTGGCTAAATTAGCCCATTTAAATGAAGTATGCGCAAAAAATATTTCATGCCCTGATTTAAAAATTAGCGGCCATAAAACTGGTACCTGCTGCCCTTGACAAATGGAATTTGTAGCAACAAACGCAGCTGCACAATTTGTTTTTAAGCCGTAATCAGCAGCTTTCATAAACCAACCAGATACGTAATCTAATGACTTCCAGTTCTTCGTGCGCCCATCAAATATTCTTCGTAAGTCGTCTTTTTGATTTTCTGACTGCCATGTAGACCCCAAATACGGGGGGTTGCCACAAATATATGTCTCACCACCTTCATTATCAAAATCAATTTCTGATTGTTCAACTGGTGTATCAAATAAATCATTACCTACGATTTTTACTCGAGCACCAGTTGGCGGACAAATACTCAACCAATCTAAATGGAGAGCATTTCCATTTGTAATCCAATTTTGCGAATCCAAAGGCAAAAAATCATCAATAGCTTCTTTTTGACCTCGATATAAAAGGTCACATTGATACTCAGCAATAATTAGTGCAAGCCTAGCAATCTCAGCGGCAAAATCTCTAAGTTCAATACCCCTAAAGTTAGTCAAAGGAATATCACTCTTCCGTCCAGATTCATCACGGCGAATATTGATCTCATTCTCAATCTCACGCATCTGCTTGTAGGCAATAACCAAAAAATTACCCGAACCACATGCAGGGTCAAACACACGTATTTTTGAAATACGCTTCCTAAGATTTAGCAAAGTTCTTGGGTTATCACCCGCATTCTCAAGCTGCTCTCTTAAATCATCAAGGAATAACGGATTTAGTACCTTAAGGATATTAGGCACACTGGTGTAATGCATACCCAAAGCGCCACGCTCTTCCTCATCAGCCACAGCCTGAATCATTGAGCCAAAAATATCAGGATTAATCTTGGTCCAATCCAAGCTGCCAATATGTAATAAATATGAGCGGGCTATTTTGCTGAATTTTGGAACTTCAACACTTCCTGAAAACAAACCACCGTTTACATAAGGAAATGATTCAGTCCAGCGAGGTAACTTTTCACCACTACGGGCATCAGTTTTTGTATTTAACGACCTAAAAATTTCACTAATCACTTCATGTGTATTACTTGAGTCCCGTTCACTCATCTGCTCAACGGTTGTCGTAAAAAGTCTATTGCCTTTGAATATGTCTGTATCTTCAGCAAAAAAGCAAAAGATCAACCTCGCCATGAAATGATTCATCTGATGGCTATTTTCGGCAGTACCCCAACTTGGGTTATCTTTTAGTAGCTCAACATAAAGCCTATTTAAACGGCTTGTCGCACGAATATCAAAAGAACTGTCACGAATTTGCTTAACAGTCTCAATGCCAGCCAAAGGCAAGAAATAGCCGAAATGGTTTGGAAAATCCTTGTAATCACAAACCAGCGGATCATTACCACTTAAATCCTCAGCTTCAACCGTGACACCATCTGTTGCCAGAATAAATTTGACTTTATTTTTGGATGTGGAAGGGCTGCCCTTTAGCTGGTTAAAAACCGTATGTACCTGCCCCTCTGGGCATACTTTTAGGTGAATATTGCTTCGCTGTAGAACTGCACCGTCAATATCAGACAGGCTGGCTGAGCTTTGAAGCCTCTTAATTACCGTCGCTTTATTACCAAAGGCTTCCAAAAACTCAGGAACAAAGGTTTCAGCCTCAAATGGCTTATCAAATAGGTCACTTACCGATTGTTCAATTTCTACAGCATTCATAAACTGTAGTTTAACTTGTCATGGGTTTTAAAATACAAACGAGTCCTAACGAAAAATCCACTGAAGCGTAGCCCCACCCCATTACTAAGTTACCCATTAAATGATTCCCGTGAAGAACCTCATTTCCTCTGAATTCTGTTCAGTTGACGGCATCAAGGCCCATAATCTTGAATTAACAATTCTTAAGTCATCCCATGACTCTGAATCTATTAATCTTCTACCGTTATCAATCAACTGCTTAGCCTGAACTTGATCATTCATAGCAGTTCTTTTTTCAACTAAATGCATAAACATACCAGTTAAGAACTCTGGATCTCTAGCTAATATTTCAAATCTAATTCCTTCTAACTCATCAATTTCGGTTTTAATTTTTTCTGGATTAGTTTGATTTAAGAAAACTTGCTCTCTTGCAAATACTGCTGAAATAGCATATTTCTCTCTGTCATTACCACTCTTATTAACAAGCTCTGCGACTTCACGCTTCGATTCTTGATAAGATGATTTTGCTATATCCAAACGTTTGCTTGACGTGGCAGAGTACATTTCTTGAGCAATTTTTCTCTTTTGATCTTCAATCTTGTATCTATCATCGGTCACATCATCATCACTTAGTGTGCCTGCAGAGACTATTAAATCTTGAACTTTAGTAACTAGCTTATCTAATTTTTCAGCTGCCTCATGATTTCCATTCTCTTCCGCTTCTTTTTGCTCAGCTTGTAACTTTGCCTCCAATGAAATGATTTCTGTGGACAAAATTCTTACCGGAACATTTCTTGGCTTAGGATCAAAGACCTGCGAAAATTCTTGGCCAGTACCGTTTACAAATGCTGATACAGAGAGATCTCTTGACTCAGAAAGCTCAAACGTAAGATCAACATCTGTACCTTTTAATAAATCTTTAGAAATTTGTTTACCACTTACTGCCAAGACACCAATAGGCTTATTAGCTGATGAGTGATTATCAGATGGTCCTTCCACAACCATAATGAAGATTCCATCTTCAGAGCCTTTAATAATTGTTTTACCTACGGTGACTGTCTTTTTAGTTTTAGTTGGGATTACAGAATTTTTTGAAAATAGCAATTCAAGAATAGTATCTTTTTTATTAACATCATCTTTAACTAAGCATAGATCTTCTGGCAAGAGTTGGCCAGCAACGCTGTATTTCCCTTGAGTAATTTGAATTGAATTTCCGCCAACATTGATTTCGTTATTTTTGGAATCAAGCACTCTAAATGTAAAGCTATTGAACTCCCCCTCTCTCAGAGGTAAATCTTCAACAATCCTGCTTGAAAGCTTCTTCAGTCCGCTATCATAGGCTCCATCATCCCTAGTAATTCTATAAAATAAATCTTTGAGATCACCTTCGAATCTACCCTGAAAAACCTCGGCAGTTTCCTGTGTATTTCTGTTATAACTAAACTTAGCCTTCAAACTAGCTTGGCTAGACCTGGCTTGCTCTTGATTTTTATCATTCTTTATCTCTTTTGTGCCCGCAAAATAAGCGGCGCCAATAGCAATAGCATTTGTTGGATCAATACTAGTATTAACTGAAATGTTCATCAATTCTTGAATGCGCTTACGGACATAGGGAATAAAGGTTGAACCGCCAACCATCAATATAAATTCAACGTCTGAAGCTTGAAGAGAATTTCTAGTTAGGATTTTTTTCATCATTTCAGCAGTTGCATCTATCTGCTCTTTGATGATGGACTCGAACTCTGATCTTGTGATTGTTATCATTGAGTCAATGGATTTACCAGCATCATCCTCTAGGTCGCGTATTAAACCCAAATCAATTTCGGCCGATGACTTGTTTGATAACTCAATTTTTGCTTCTTCAGCTTTGTGAAGAAGCGTTGTCCACAGCCGATTGTATTTCCCAGACTCGCTTTTCATTTGGCTGATTAAGTCATCAAATGTACCCAGTTTTTGTAACGCTGGCGCAATCAATTCCTCAACTATCTTTGCATCAAAGTCAGTTCCACCTAGATAGTTATCACCCTCATGATCTACTACAGTAAGCTCACCTTCAACAATTTTAACTAACGCAACGTCAAAAGTTCCGCCGCCAAAGTCATAAACAATCCACTGACTATTTCTTAGGTCAATATTTTTTTCTTTATTTGCATAAGCAAGACTCGCTGCAATAGGCTCCTGAAGCAAAATAACATTCTTAAATCCAGCTAACTCACCAGCTTCTTTTGTTGCATTGGATTGAATGGTGTCAAAAGAAGCTGGTATCGTAATTACTACTGCCTCAGGCTTTTCTCCAGAGTGAATAAAATTCTTTAATTCTTTTAAAACTTCTGCAGATAATTCAACTGGGGTTTTAGAAGTGTTAAGCGAGGCAATTTTCATTGTCTCTGTTGTGCCCATTTTTCTTTTAAAACGACTGATAACACTCTTCGGATCTCTTTCAGCATAAGTCCTGGCTTTTTCGCCAACTAGAATCGCGTCATTCCTATACCCAACAATAGAAGGCAATGTTTCCTTAAACCCATTCGGATTCTTGAAAACCTCTACCGCACCTTTATCAAATTTGGTTATTAATGAATTTGTTGTGCCCAAATCGACACCAAAATTAACCATCTTATTCATGTGACTCCCCTTTATTTCTTGACTCAACAACGACTATTCCTTTTTGAATCACCGCTGACATACCGGAAGCTCCGGCTCTAATAATTGGCTTAATTACATCAACAACATATAAATTTTCTGTACCAGTACCACTTATTGAGGCATCCAAATCTGTTCTTGTTTCATTGAATTGTTGACCCTCAGGATTTTCATAAGTCACACCATTTTCCTCAAGCGCCTCTTTCATCTTGACAATATTTCTTAAGAAGTTACCAGGATCACCATTTATCGCAATCTTTTTTTCAATTTCAAAAAGATTGTTTACGAAAACAAATATATATTTGGGAACACTAACTTGCATACCATGTCCGTATTTCATTTTTAGGCCTCGTAATTCTTAACTAATGAAAATAATATGAATGAATTTGGTGTGGTCATCAAAGGCATCGTCACCTTGTCAGAATAGTTGTCAATGCTGCAAAGTGTAAGCTCTCCGTTAGATAGATCAGCTTTTAACCTACTCCACGGAACGCTGTGAGACTTGGAAGAAAACCAGCCTTTTGTTTCAAACTGGACATGTGCTTTTGTTAAACGGCACTTGCCAACCATGATGGCGCCGCCACGATCCAGCTGACTCTTTACAAAGCCGACGGTGAAGGGGAAGATAAACCTCAATAATGCATCCACATGCTTATCAAAGAAGTCTTTGGATTTGTCGCCTTCTTTACTCCCGGACCATTCAACATTGATCGTTTGACCACTGCCGATAAAGCTAAAGCTATATAAGTAGGAAGTTGAATATTGCCCTCTTGTAGCAGAGGCGCCCCAACAAAGAGACTCGACTTTTTCAGCAGGGATGAATTGTGTGCCATGCCTTACGCCCTCTTTTTTTATTGAAGTGTTCACTTTGCCAATGGTTAAGGCCGACTCATCTTTTTTCTCACTGGCAATGATGTCATTAATCGCTTCAGTATCTTCCTTAAGATCAAAAGTCATTTTTGACCCTTTGGGAATTAACGTTTTAGCCAAATCAAGAATCTCTTTTGAGACAGCACTATCTTTATGCTTATTCATTGCATTGATTGCAATACTTCTTACGAGCTTGGCGGCCTCTTCTTGCAAATCAATAAATTGGGGTGGCAATGGCACAAGATATTTTTGAAGGCCCGAGGCTGCAAGCACACCTGAAATACTTTGACAGCTTGGCTTAATATTTTCGGAGATCTTTTCTGCCTCCCTTAAGCCATCAAGCAATTTACTAATTTCACCGTATGAGCCAGAAAAAAGATCGCTTAAGTGCGCATCGTTAACCCAGTGTCTTCCGCTGACGATTAATTTATAAAGGTCTGGGTTATTTGACTTTAGAACTCTCTTAAAAATAATGTCAAATTGTTTCGCAAAGAGCGGGCTAAACCATTCCTCAAAAGCAACATCAAACCTTAAAGCATCAAGAAATTCTTCAATTTCATCGCAGGGGTCCATTAAAAATAAAGAAATATCCCCTTTTGATAAAAAATTTAAGATGAACTTTTTTTGGTAAATAGTCGCATGGTAGTTTTTTATATTTTCATCATTTAGTGAATCAACCAAGCCGATAGCTCTTGATTTATCTATTACCTTGTTATTTAACCAAGGAATCTTTCCGTCCTCTAAATCAATCTCCTGAAGTAGTAATTTTCTGTAGTTTTGAATTGTCTTTGGCGCAATCTCATCAAGATCCTCTTCGCCACTGATATCTAAAAGCTGAAATGGGTTAAGGTATTCGTCATACCACTCCCTCTCGTCCAAGATCTCTTTTTTTATATTAACTTTCGAAACGGTCTGTTTAAAAGCCTCCAACGCTTTTGCAAACTCTGTTTTTTGCACTTCATATTCTGGGTAGTACTTAATGCCCTCAAACCAAACATCTAATGCGTTCAAGCTTTGCCCAAGAACTAAATAGGTTAGACCAGTATTGAATAAACCATATTGAAAGTCTTTGTATTTAATACATCTTTTAAAACATCTGAGGGCATCAAGGTATAAATTTTTTGAATAAAAATAATTCCCAAGCTTATTAATGTAGCTATCTGATGTCAGGGTGTAATTTTCGTCTAATAATTTTAAGTACTTGAATCCAAGCTCTTGATTTTCATGCTCCCCCTGCCAGCAATAGTAAGTCGCCAGACCGTTTAATGCATCTTCTTGTATCGGGTCAGCTTTTAATGCAGTTTCAAAAGCATCAATAGCAACATCATTCTGTCCATCTCTTTTTAGAGCTTTACCAAATCTTGCCCATCTATATGCATTCTCATCATAAAGCTCTAAACTTTTTTCAAAAGCTTCTAAGGCAACATCATAATTTTCTAATGACTCATTATTTAGGGCTATTAACCACCATGCATCTGAAGATTCAGAATTCATTGCAAGAGCACTTCTTGCAGCAAGCAAAGACTCCTCGAAACTAGATTTGTTTCTTAAAAGGAAAGCTTTATCAATTAAGGTATCGTAAGTTATGCTCATTTTTTATAATTTATAGAAATTACAGCCTATAATACCTAACTTATATTAGTTCCTCGTTCATTGCAACACTTCAAATCCATTAACACCAAACGGGATTAAAAATGGGCTTATTCGATTCTTTTAAAAAACGAACGCCGTCAGTGTCAGACAATTCAGGACAAGACCCAATGCTTGAACTTCTGAAGGCTTTTAATGACGAAATACAAAAAAACGGGCTTGACGTAGACGAGCTACCCAATGGTGAAGGTGAGTTTGGACTTGAAAAAACAAACCCTATTCCTACCAATACCGCTTTTGGTAGCGCTGAATATCTAAAAAAACTTCGCACACTTGATGGCAAGCCAATCAAGTTCTCAAGAATTGGTTCTTTTAGGGTTGATCTCTTCCCAGGTCAGTCAATCGATGGATATAACATTGAGAGCGCATCAGGAGAAAAACTCCCTACGTTATGGCTAAATATGTATCACAAGCGAAATTCAAATAAAGCCCCAAAGGGTTTTTACTTAGCAAAATAATTACTAAATTGACCAAAAAATTAAGCGACTAATCAAACAAAATTTCATCACCAAGCTCTAAATCTGGGCTTTTGCATTCAGGGCATCGATATTTGACTGCCTTATCCCACTCCTGAACTAGCTTTCCGCCACACGTACAAACCGCGGTAATTTCATCAAGCATCTTTGATTCAACAGCATCAAATTTGCCGCCTTTTCGTGACCAGTTAGAGCTATTAGCAAGGTGTTTGATCATATCCAAGTAAGTCATTTGTTGCCCATCAACAAAATCAACCGGTCCCTGCCTTGGAATTGCCATACAAGAACCACAGGTATCACAGACTTTTTGATACCAAACCCAACCACCGCCTTTAGTCAAGCTAAATTGATGATTACAACCTTTACATATTGCCCGATAGCGTGAGCCCATTAGGTTAGTTTATCCGACAGACTTCTTTACCAGCATTAGCTAGGCTACTTTTGGGGTTATTAATTATATTTATTTCTCCATTTTTAACATCTACCAAAAGAAAAGCACCACTACAAGACCAATTATTCGCGTTGCTTACAGTGCACTCTTTAATTGTTTCTTTAACAAGTGAACCTTTTTCATCTAAACCGCTAAGGATTATGGTCTTTGATTTTTCATCTACCCTATAGGTAATGTCGACCTGCTCATAACATTTTGTGCAGTTTGAGCTCTTGTCACATGGCGTAATCTTTAATTTGTATTCTTTTGCAAACGTGAGTGAGGGCACCAGCAGTATTATAAAAATTAATTTTTTCATAAGATCTTTAAGGTAAGTAATTATTTGGGTTCAGCCACAATTGGCAAAAACCTCTTCCCATCGTAATAATGAGGTTTTTTATCGATAACATAAATGACTGAGTTACGAGGGCGACTTCTATGATCATTTTTGGTGGGGCTTATCGATAGGAATTTCTTACACTTAATGTACTGGAATCCTAGAAATTCTAGCCCGAACTGATATTCAAAATCTTCGCCAAACATTTTGATTACATCAGCACTAATCAAGTGTCTTTTCTCAGCGTTTCTCTCGTTTAAGTAATTTGAGTGAAGTAACAAGGTCGGGGTCTTCAGCCCATCCTGATTAGTAATACTAAATGTTATTGCTGGTGCGTTAACTAGAATTTCGTAAATATTAGAAAACATAATATCGAAGTGACTCTGCCAATTGTTATTTACTTCAGAAAGACTCCACGTCATGTATTTGTAACAATCATTTGTGGCGTCTTCAATCGACATTTCGCACTCAATAGCCCACTCTTGCACTTCATCGTACATTGAGCCAGCCAACTGCTTACCAAAATAAATAGCGATCATTAAGAAACTCTTATTTTTCTTGAAAGATGCCACGCCATAAAGATTGGGCTAATCAAAAATGCAGCCACCGCAGGATAAAAAATATCGTCTCTGATATTAAACATACTTAATGGGCTCTCTGAACCAATTAAAACGGTAATTAACCCTGACGAAAGACACGCAATACCGAATACGCCAACAATTACTTTTAACCACAGGTAGATGATTCTGGCTGACTCAGCACCTTTTACCCCATACCAGAAATATTTGTTAAAAAGATCGGCCCGTTTATGAGATAGCGCTTGTAAAACAGCGAACATCAAAACTGCATAAACAAAGGGTCTAAATGTCACGGCATAAATATCAAGGGTTTGCTCTGTAATAAATGTGGCAATACCAGCAAGCCCCAATGTTAGAAAATAAAACACTGGGAAAAGTCGTAACGAGATGAGTAAAAGCGTTGCTAAAAAAAATTTCATTGATTTATCTCACTCCTCGGCTTTAGAGCCTATCCAAATAGCTAATACAAATAAGACAATAGTAATCAATAAGGCAAAAATACTACCCCAAAAATGCTCCCACTGTCCCTCAACCATTGATGCAATTAGGCTAACTGGAATCATTCCAATACCACCAGTTATGAAACCAACTACAACACCAATCCAACCCCAAATCACATATGTTGTTATTAAGCTATTAATCCATAAATCAAGTCCAGCAATATAAGCAACAATCAAAATACCAATTGCACAATAGGAGCGAAATTTTTTAAAAAGAGATAATGGCAGGCAAATGAAAAAAGCAATAGTTAAAGCTATATTGGTAATAACCTGCATTACCGGATAAACATAATCGCCAAGCCACACCATGCCTTTAATGATCCAGATACTTAAAAAAATCAATAAAGCAAATGCGCCAAAACCAATTGCAGCACCACTAAACGCTTTTAATTTACTAACTATCACTAAGATTTCCTTTTTAAAGGTTACATAAGCATCTTAATCTACGAAAGCAAATGTGCAAAACCCAGTGTAAAGGGTTAGATTAGGTACCATCAAACCAAAATTGGGGGTACGGGGTATGGTGGGGGTCGGTTTAGCAGGAATCATCATGGGGCACCCTCTGTCAAAACTTTGACATCATTCTTGAGATTTTTTGATTACTTGTTAGGATTAGAGATGAAGTGGGCTGCACTCTCATGCTGGTTATTTGGGTGGTACCCAGTGGGTGGGGTTAATCTAAAGGGGAATTAACAAATGCTCTAGAAGGATTGTTCAAGACCATCTTTATATAACAACTAAAGACCTTCAAGAGCAACAAACGACGGGTACCAAGCCGGGTACCTTTTGAATTTGACCAAACAAAAAACCCAGCAACACTATGTATTTACTGGGTTTTCTTCTTTATAACTGGCGGAGACGAGAAGATTCGAACTTCCGATCCAGGTTTTGCCCAGATGCTCCCTTAGCAGGGGAGTGCCTTCGACCACTCGGCCACGTCTCCGTATCACTTCACTGAATTAAATCAGT
>JACCDY011230202.1_pt1 | contig 20561 bp, 34 predicted proteins | sample 7446391 | NCBI WGS metagenome assembly JACCDY01 (sample SAMN15323451, study PRJNA562643) | freshwater metagenome | isolation source: river surface water | place: USA:Blue River Watershed | collected 2017-08-18 | reverse complement strand
TGAAGTCTCCGTTGCCTAGCTTAGCCAGGCGTGCCTGCAAATCCTCGAAGGTGAAGCCTGGGGCTTTGCCGTCTGGGGAGTCGGGGGATTTGCCGTTTTTCTGGGCGACGTCGATGATCATCGTCTGGATGTTCTGGCCGGTGAATTCGGTAATCTCGCCGGTGCCGGGTTGGCCGGCTTCGGGGCCCTTCTTGCCTGCGGTGTAGACATTGAGCAAGGAAACCACCTTCTCGCCAGGCAGCGGAATCTGCGCAGCCTGAATGCTGGCGGACGGGGCCACAAGCAGCGTGGCGGCCCACCTGTGGTGGCCGTCCATGATAAAGTTGTCGGCAGACACAATCGAGCCAAGCTCGCCGCCGGGCGGGAATTTGCCGCCGCACACAGTCGTGTTGAGCGCCATGTTGAAGGCCTTGACTAAGATGATTTCCTTCTGCGATGGCTTCAAATTCATGGCCGGTCCGTCAAACTTCCCAACCTGAACCATGTCGTCCTGCGGGTTTCCATCCTTCTGACCGGAATCCATGGCTGCTTGGGCAGTCTGGGGATTTACCCTAGACAGAGGAATCGGGTCTTTCTGCCCGATGGTGTCCTCACGGACCTGCCTGTAGAACTCGTAGAAACTCTTCATCGTGATCTCCTCTTAGACCTGTCCCGTTGAGGACTTTGCTCCCTGTTTTACATATGCCGACCATGCGGCTTTTGCGCCTGTGCCGGGGCTCACGATCGGGTCTGCGGCACCGCCGCCCAGAGTCTGCTGTATTGCAGCGACCTCGCCGTGATCGGGGACAAGGCCCTGCACTGCGTTGCCAACGTCGTTGACGAGGACGCTGCTGATCTTGCCGACGGCACCGCCGGTCGCAGCCGCCAGAGCTATCGTCATGGCGACCTTCGCTGCCTTCTTGGGGTCGTTCTGCACGAAGGATGCGAACTCCTTCATCCTGTTGGCCACGACGTTGTAGATGCCCTTGCCGATCCCCGACACGAGCCCAGCCGCCCTGCCTATGCCGTAGCCGGCCGTCCTTGCGGCCCAGTCAGCGACGCCCTCCTCGTACTCGTCCAGCCAAGCCTTGAAGCTGACGGACTCGGGCTGCAGGCCCTGCTGCTGCCCCGACATCATCCCCGCCGCCTTGTCCACGGTGTAGTCGACGGCCTTCTCTATGCCCTTCACGTAGTACTTCTTGGCGAAGTACATGAGGACAGCCGCCGGGACTGCGCTGGCCCCGCCGGTCAGGCCAGCCGCCACCGCCGATATTGCGAGGGTCGGAGGCAGGCCCAGCTTCTTCTCCATGAACTGCGACATCTCACGGGCCTTGTCCAGGGTCGCCTTGGCGACGGCCTCGTACTTCTCGTAGCTCTTCTCCTGCGAGGAAACCTGGTCCCTGTAGCCGGTCTGCAGGCCTGACATGAACTCCTGTCCAATCGCCTCGCCTACGACATCCGAATCTTGCATGAAATGTGTGCGCATGCCATCCCCTGATTTGATCAATTATCTAGGGATTGCCTGCGCATTTCGCATCAGAAAATCCTGCGCACCGGCTCCCCGGTCGAGGGTTAGGCGTAGCAGAAAAGGACAAGGCACGGCGGGCTGAGGCCGCACCTGTCGAACTGCTCCCTGTAGTCCTTGGCCGCCTCGGCGGCGTCGTGCTCCCTCCAGAAGGTCAGGGTGTCGTCGCCGCCGCCCCTCTCGAGGTCGCTCTCGCACATCCACCTGCGGTTGTCGATCATCACACGGAAGAAGTCGCCCGGCCGTGCCGGCTGGCCATTCAGCATTTCGCACCTGCTTTTTCGTGGTTTCCACAAGTATCTACTTGACGATGCTCCTTATCAATACCGAACATACTGCCATACGGGGCCTCGAGGACTGTATGGCTAAAGATATAATCCGTGCGGGCATCTCCAGGGCCATGGAGATATCGCCCAGCGGCATCCCGTCCACGGGCAGCGTCGAGGCCTTCTTCCGCAGGCAGATTTGCCTCGAGGCCAACAGGTCCCTGCGCATCTGGTCGGGCAAGCCCCCACGGCGCAGCGACATGCCGTGGCACAAGAGCTACGTCCTCACGAAGACATATGACCTGTGCTGGTCAAGGCCGGACATACCCGCCCCCGAGGTCATCATGCAGATGAAGGTGGGCGGTTTCCACTCAAGGGGCCAGGAGGCGCAGGAGCTCATATCGGACGTTCTCTACGCCGGCTACGACCAGCTTCTGCTTGACGCACCCGTGTGCTTCTACACCTGCACCATACTGTTTGAGAGCCGAGTGGCCGACGACGCAGGCTGGAGCAGGCTCAAGATGCTGCGGAGGCCGTTCTACATCGTCCTGAACCCATCACTGGCCACGAACGACAGGATGTCGTTCGCAGACTGCATAGACGTCGGCGAGGGGGTTATCGCCCCGACGATGAGAAGCCACATCAACAACATCTTCGGCGGCACGCAGGCGGCGAAATTCATAGGGCTGTACCGCAAGCCCGGCCAAGTCGAGATACTCGTCAGGCCGATAGTATTCCGTGTGGGAGGCATGGAGGAGTCCTTCACGGTCTTGCTGTGGCAGGTGATGAACACCTGCCTGACGGGATCCGGCCACACTCTCGAGAGCTGGATGCCCTAGTCCGCCTCGCAGGAGGCTTCCTGTATCCTGCAACCTATCCAGGCCATCACCGATACAGCCATGCTGTTCCCCAGAGCCCTGTACCTCGGGCCGTCCGAAGGTCGGCTCGCCCTGACCTCCGAGTAGCCGTCGGGGAAGGCCTGCAGCCTCTCGCACTCGAGGTGGGTCAGCCGGCGCAGACGCCCCGACTCCGAGCACAGGACGGCCGTGCCGCCCTGCTGGCAGACTGGGTTCAGGCCGCTGGCGGCGTCGAGGGTCTTGCTAGTGCCCTCGTCAACGTTGACATAGAAGCCGCCGAGGGGCCTGTCCTTCCTCTTGTTGCCGCCGTAGATGTTGAACGTCACTGGCTCTTGGCACGGGCCGCCAACCTGGCCATCGCAATACTCTGGCATAGGGCATACCCCACGATTTCCTCTAGGCTCTTTCCGTTCCTGTCCCTGTCGGAGACGACCTGGTCGAATCCGGGCCACTCTATACCGACCGCAGGGTCGCTGTACAGGAGCGTCCTCTCGCCGTGCTCGGCGAACCTGCCGGACGTGAGGTAGATCACGGTTGTGTCGTGGTGGTGGCTGTAGAAGCCGTGGCCGCATCCCGGCGGGACGAACACCTGCATGTGGTTCTCGTGGGATAGGTCGATGGCGGCGTGCTCCATGAAGGTCGGTGACTCGGGCCTAAGGTCCACGACGAAGTCGGTGATGCAGCCGGCGACGCATGTGACCAGCTTGGCGTAGTCCGCAACGTGGATGCCCCTGATGACGTTGCGCTTGCTGACGGACCAGTTGGCCTGCGACCACCTGATGCCGGAGTCGACGTGCCTGAGGGATGGACCGATGAGCCCGTGGTACTTCGCCTCCTCGTAAATCTCGTGGAAGCAGCCACGCTCGTCGTCGTGCCGTTCTAGTTTTATAGCAGCGCAGCCGTCGACGGCGGTCTTCTTGATAATCATGCAGTCTTCCTGAGCTTCCGGTGGCGATCGTACATCAGGGTGACGCTCACCTTGCGGATGGACTTGTTGTCGTAGTCGAAGCCGCCGCTCACGTCGATGACGGCAAGGCTGCGGAATACCTCCGTGTAGAGGACGGCCCCGTCGCCGTGCAGGGCGTCCACCTCGAGGCGGGCCGGAACCTTGAGCGACTTCGACTTGCGGATGCGCTTCAGGAACCTGTCCACGTTCGTCACGCCGCTCTCGTCGATGTACTCGTAGAGCTGGACGTTGATAGTCCTCTCCGTGTAGTTCAGGTCGATGGAGGACACCGTGAACTCCTCACGGTTGTTCAGCCTGACCAGGAAGTTCTTGGTCATGACTGGGTGCATAGTCTTGCCGCTGATAATCACGCTGTCTGCCATTTCGATCTCCTCAGAACTCCGATATGACCGGACCGTCCGCATCCTTGTGCCACAGGGCCCAAAGGTTGCCCTCGTGGCCATCCGGCGGCGGCTCGGCCGTGAAGTAGTATAGTGCGAGGGAGTACCTGCACCTGTCCTCGGGGCAGGCGAGCGGGTGAGGGTGCCCGTGCAGGGCCTTCGCCGTCGTGTTGAATATCACGGCACGGTTTGCGAATGGCTCGATGTCGTGCGTCATCTCCTTGCTGTCGTGCCTGTAGAGCCGCAGCGATCCTCCCCACGCCGGGTCCCAGTCCCTGTTCAGGTAGAGCAGGAGGTTCAGCCTGCGGTAAAGATGCCTGAAGTCTGGGTGAAGTGCGAAGTCGGTGTGGACGCACAGCCTGCCGCCGCTGAATATCCTGTGTATGCCTCCGCCTGCGAAAGTTTCGTCGGCGATCAGGTTGGGGATGCCGGTGAGGTCCGTCAGGTAGTTAAGGAAGCTCCTTGAGTTGAAGAAGTCCAGCACCTGCCTCGTGATCTTGGGCAGGTTTTCCAAGCTCTCTTGGTTCCATGGTGCAAACCACTTCTTGTCTTGGTGCTCTGTCTGCTTGTTGTCCATGCCCCAATGGTTAAATCCGTGTATCTCTGACATCATGTCGTCGATGACCCTGTCGTCCTGCAGGAAGCCATCGATGACGATGTGGGGGTAAGGCTGGGCCCCCTGATAGCTCTTGGCCAGTTTCTTGGCGATTCCTAGGTCGATCATGCGTAGTCCTTGTAGATGAAGTTGAGGCAGGGAGAGTTATTCAGGCCGTAAGGCCTCGCCTGAACCTCGTGCATGAGGTTTGGCGGCTGCCTTCCCAGCGATTCCATCCACCATGCGCCGTCCATGATCTGCTCCATGTAAGTCTGTATGCACGCCTCGTGCGTGAAGATGCCGTTGCCGGTGATCCTGCCCCAGATTGCCTTGATGACTTCCCTTGCGCTGGGGGCTAGGTCGAGGTCGATGAAACCGAAAGCCACGGGCTGGCTCAGGAAGCGGAGGGTGTCCTCGACACGGCCCTTAACGAAGACGCAGCAGTCGAGCCTTCCGTGCTTCTCGATGTTGTCCGAGACTTCAGGCAGGCCGTGGCAGAACATGCCATTCTTAAAGAGTGAAGCCTTTGCGACGTTGGGGTGGTGAGCCTCGTAGTCCGCCGAGTATGGCAGGCCCTCGAAGGTGTCGAAAACGAAGTACTGCTTGCCTACGAGGGCGGCGACATGGGACAGCTTGGCGGCCATGCCGCCTGCGGCGCACCCGAACTCGGCGCATATCCCTGGCCTTGACGCCGTGAGAAGCATCTCGTGCGCCATGTAGAGTGGGTCGCTGGGGGAGTGGAGGCATTTTACGTTGGCTTCGACGGACTCGAAGTAGCCGACCAGCTCCCTGCGGAGCGACTCGGTGTCGGGCCCATGGCCTGAGGCGAGGCCAACGAAATCTTCATTTAGCATCGGGCTCTCCTTGAAGTAAGAGAGTCTCCGGCCTCAGCTTTCGGAGGATGGTTTCCACTCGTCGAAGATGCTGCGTGGCCCCGTGCAGTCTATGCGCTCACGGGAGCCGTCCTCGAACCCGATGACCTTCTTGACCTCGCCCCTGTAGGAGCTGCCGAGGGACGTGACCGTGCCGACCCAAGGCTCGCTCTTGTAACCCGGCGGCAGCTTGACCCTGTCGCCGACCTCGACGAGGAACGGGCATTCGTAGGTGTACTTTTCGTTGACTATGACTCGCATGTCGCCCCTCCCTCTTAAGGGTAGGACACGACATGCCTAGGTATAACTTATATTCTTCACACCGGAAATATAAATTATGTGTTATGATAGACGAGTTTATTATCAATGCAATACTTTTGTACCTTACTTCCGATTTCAGTCTGCGTTATGTCCCCCGGAAATGCCAGCAGCAGTTCGTACAGCATTGTCTGCACACGGGACAGTCGCTGTTCCGTTTCAGCAAGAGTTCGTTCCAAAAGATTGCAAGTTGCAGCAGCATCTACTCGGTCATAGCTCTCTGTGCAAACTTCTAATGCACGAACCCAACACTCAACTTCCTTCGCCGTATTGAAGTAGTTGGTTCCTTCTATCATACTCGTCACTCTATGAATTTTGCTCACGACCAGATTCCTTAAAAAACTCCTCAAAAAATACCTAGGTGGTGTGCCCTAGGGTCAGGGCATCCTGATGCGTGTGACGTCGTACTCGCCGATGACCTCGTCGTTGTACCCGAACAGCACGATGTCGATGTGCGGAACCTCAAGGCCAAGGTTGGCGTAGTAGGCTGCGAACCGCTGGTAGTCCTTCAGCGTCTCGACCATCATGCTGTTCATGTAGGGCCTGTCGCCGAGCGACTCGAGGCCCTCGATGTCGCTGTACTCGAGCCACGTGCCGTCACGGCGCCGGAGTTGGTATCGGTGTATATCTCTTTCCCTAGCCATATATCACCTCACTTGCCGTCGTCCTCGATCCTGCGGTTGATCTCCTCCAGGGTGGACACCAGCTCGACTATGCAGCCGTGCGCAGCCAGCAGCGCATCCCGTGTCGTATCGCCGGCCGCCAGCGACTCTGCGCTCTCGAGCATCGACTTCAGCAGCCCGTCTATCTTTTGCATGGCGCACCCCCTTCCCAGAAGTCTACCACGGACATGGGGCGCATGCGAGGAAATTCTGTATGCCTCAGCTCCAGCGGCCGGCGACCCTCGGTATGACGCTCTCCTTGCCGTCTTGCTCGTCGATCTGCCAGTCATCGACGGAGTCGAAAGGCACTTCGATCACCTTGAGTGAGGCCCATGCCCCAGAAGCCCTCTCGGAACCGAGCTCCTCGACGACGGAGACCACTATCGGATCGCACCTGAACCGCTTCTCGAGCTCGCCGCTGACGAAGTTTTGGGCGAACCTGCGCCTCGCCACCGCCCTGATGTCGTCGTCGAGCTCGACGAAGAATATCTCCCCGTCACGAGGCTCTCCGGCCATGCGTACTGGCATACCCCTGCTGATGCAGAGCTCGACCGCCTCGTCCGACAGGTTGAAGCCGCCGTGCTCGGAGTTTATGACTACCTTCATATCCACCCCTTCAGATGTATGCGGCCGTGCTCGGCCACGGTGTTCAACATGTTCCTGACCTCGGACATGACGGTGGCCTTCTCCTGCCTCACCACACGCCTGTAGTCGATCATCTCGTCGTCGAGGAGGGCCGACGGGTAGTCCCTGACGTCGGCTAGAATGCGCTCACGCACGGCTTGGAAGTCGTAGACGCCCGCCGTGCGGGCGAACTTCCTCGTCCTGAGCGGCACGTCCTCTGGGCAGGCGGCCGTCCCGTCGCTGCCGGTGATGACCGAGCATCCGCATGCGGCCATCTCCCTCGGTATCCTGTCACGGCCAGGGTGAGTCCCGAAGTCGATGTACACCTTGGCGGACCGGCCCGCCTCCCGTATCTGCTCCCTCGTCATGCCAGTAATCGGCCGGAAATCTATGCCGTCGCCGGAGCAGGCGTCCATGATGGCCCTCGTCTCCTCCGGCCCCTTGACTGGGTTGAAGAGCACGACATCCTTCCTCGATGGTATGAGCCGGTACAGATCGAGCTCGGAGTGCAGCCAGAACTCGTGGGTGTAGTCGTGAAGCATGAACACCTGCCAAGGCGGCAGGCTGGTGTTGCTGACGATGAAGTCGTAGGCGGCCCTCGATTGGCAGGCGTGGTATAGCTTTGGGATGTTGGGGTGGGAAAGGTCCATCGGCCTGTCCCACCCGCCGATGTCCCAGTTCTGCCAGGTGCCGAGCCCGAGCCACCAAAGAACCTTGATTGACTTGTAGGGGTCGGGCCCGTGGGCCCTGAGGCAGGACATGCTGTTCGGGTCCACTGGCCACCAGTTCGGCCCCCAGCCGGCTGGCAGGAGGTGTACGGAGTCCGGCTCGTCCTCCAGCTCCTCCCTCGCCACGAAGCTCTCGAGCCCGTACAGCTCCCTCCAGAGCGGCACGACGGCGTCGGGCGATCGGTAGTTGCCCTCCTCGCCGATTGGCGGGTAGACCATCGAGGAGTCGTAGCCCATGTCCCTAATGGCGGCTCCGACCTGGTGGGCGGACTGGTGGCCGCCAGTGGTGCCGTAGTTGGAGTGGACCCTGAATCTCATCTGGCCTCCTAGCTGTCGAAGTAGAACACGAACCTTGATCGGACGCCAGACGACTCCAGCGAGGTCATGGCCGCAAGCACGGCGGCGAGCGTCGGGCTCTCGGCGCCCTCGATAGCAGAGTATGCGCTGTGCACCTGCTGCAGCTCCTCGCAGGACAGCCACGAGTGGGTGTGGAAGTCAGGGTTCCAGACGAACATCTTGCTGCCGTCGACGTAGCCGCCGAAACCCTCGGAGCTCAGGTCCTCCAGCCTGTCTGCCTCCTCACGGCTGATGCACCCGTCGCTGCCTTCTTCGCAGACACGGAGGCTGGCGTTGTAGCGCAGCGTGAAAGACATGTCATCGGGCAAACCACGTGGCTGGAACAGGCAGCCGCCGCAGCGGACGCCGGCGAGCAGCCCGAAGAGGACGTAGTTCCTGCCTATGTCGAAGGTGCCGAAGTACCACGCCTCCCTGTTGCCGGAAGTGTGGTACTCGACATAGGAGTGTATGTCGCAGCCCATCAGCGGAGCTCCAGGTCGATGCTTGCCAAGACCCACGACTTGTCCTGCATGCACAGGGCCAGACTCGGTGGCTCGAGGCCGGCGCCGGCGTGCGCACTCCCTATCACCTCGAGCGCAGTCTCGAGGGTCGTGAGCAGTGAAACGTCAAGCGTGTCGAATGGGGTCCTGTGTAGCGTGAGTATATCGGCCGGCAACTGCTCGGCGTACTCCGACAGCATGACCGACCTGCCCGTGCCGTACCTCAGGAACATCATCGCCGGCGGCCTGCCGCCGTAGATTTTTCTCACCTTGCCGGGAATCGTGTACCTCATGCTGGGAGAATACCACGATCATGGCAGACGGCAAACACTACTCCCAGTCGAAGTCCGTGCCGTAGGAGATAAAGTCTATTCGGACCGGCTCAAGAACCGGCTCCTCACGCTCGGGCTCGCACTTTGCATCTGCCTCGACGGCAGGCGCCTCCTGCACAATTTCCTCTTCTGGTGGCGTCACTCTGACCTCCTGAACAAATCGAGTTACAAGACGCCGAATCTAGGCGTCCACGCTCTGGTAGAGCATGTACCAGATGGTTATATCTAGGCAGCAGGCGGACATAGGCTGGATGAGTGACGAGCCAGCGTCCCTTTTCGGCAGCGTAGTCTACGATGGCGCTAGCGCCGGAGCAGAGGCGGAGGACTGGCTGCGCCACATCGAAAGCAGGTGGCAGGATCTGCCGGAGTACACGATCTTCCTACAAGGCAGCAGCTCCATGCACATGGCCGGTCTGCGTGGCGTGCTGGGCAACTTCCCGACATCGGCAGCCGGTCTCGAGGGGACGCCTGGATGCCGTTTCCTGTGCGACAGGGTCGCATTTGAGAACCATGAAGACTCTGTGGCGTGGGATGGCACTTCGTGGGCGAGGATCACGCCGCTTGACCTGTTCCGTGAGCTCTTCCGTGGAACTCCGCCAGGAAACTTCGCATACTCGCCGGGCGGACAGTACGCAGTCCACAGGTCGAACATCGTGAACAAGCCGGTGGGGTTCTACAGGCGTGCCCTTGGCCTCGTGAGGGGCGACCGGATGGGGAGGGCCAAGATGGAAAGGCTGTGGCCCATGATGTTCGACGGCGAGGACAGGTGGCTTTGCAGGCCCTAGGCCGGCTCAACGGCCAGAACCTTCATTCCAAGGTTCCTGTAGCCGTGCTCGGCCTGCTTCCTTGCCTCTTTCTCGTCATCGTCAAGCACGCTTGCCGTGCCCCACATCGTCCTGTCCGACACGGATGGGGCTGGCCTCTCGGCGAAAAGCTTGGCTGGCATCACGAACCTCACACGGAAGTCGAACTGCCGGCTCTTATCTTTCTTACTGGCCATCGTGTCTCACCTCTAGGTGCCAAGGTTGGCGGTTTGGCTCCTCAAGGTAGATTATATGGGTCGGGCACTGCAGGCCGGCATGGATATATGAGACCCTGAGCCTGTCGCAGGTCAGGCGGGCGATGTGGAGATGTGCGCAACTGAATGGGGCCGTGTAGCCCATCCTCTCCTCGAAGACGTCGAATCCCGTCACCCAGCGGCCGTTGCCAAACTGGATTTTGTACCGCTTCTTAGCCATGCGGCTTAAACTCGAGCTCCGCAAGGCTCCAGTCCTCGTCAGGGCTCCCGTTCCTGCCCGTCGAGATGCGATGTCGGTATATCTCATGAGCCCTGCCCTCGATCGCTGGCCGCAGCTCCTTGGACATCAACGAGAGGGCCTTGCCGAGCTGGAGGCCTTCAGACTTGTACTCTGCAAGCCTGAAGGTCTGGTCAAGGTTCAGGCCGACGGCGGCGGCTGCCCAGTCTCCCAGCATCCTATCCCTGATCTCTTTCCCAGGGTTGTCGAACTTGCGCACGAACTTGAACCTGCTTGGCCTGTTCTTGAGCGCATCGTCAACGTGATCAACGTTGTTGACGGTCATGAAGAAGACCACCCCGTCATAGGTGTTGTAGACGCCGTCGAGGCCGTTGAGTATCACGTCGTAGGTAAACCTGACGCCTCCGCCGGTGGCGGAGTTGTTGAGGAGGCACTCCCTGCCCCTGAAGTAGTTGTCGAAGTCCTCCATGAGGACGATGCAGCGTGGCGGTATGTTGGCGAAAAGCTGGAGCAGGTCGTGGTTGCCCCACTGCGGGTCGAGGGTGAATACCATGACCGGCAGCCTGTGCTTCGTGGCGAGGTGCTTGACGAGGCTCGTCTTGCCGTTGCCGGGCGGCCCGTGGAGTATCACACCGGTCTTGCTCCTCGAGCCGGAGGCTATCTCCCCGACCTCGGAGTCGATGTCCCTCCAGAGGGCAGGATCGGCGACCGGCTCTGGTGCGAGCCGCCTCAGCGAGCCGATCTTGTCAACGCTGTAGGGCAGGAGGACCTGGACCGGCACGCCGTTGGTGGCCATGCTGGCGTCCCGCAGGTCGTTGGCGAGGAACCGCTTGAGAGACCTGTAGTTCCACCGGAGGCAGCTCACCGTGGTGACCTGGTCCTTACTCTGCCACCCGGCCTGCATCAGCCTCTCGCCGTGGCTTATGTAGAACCACGGCGTCGATCTCGACAGGAGGAACGCCGAGAAAAGGACGGGATGCCTCCTCTCGCTCGTGAACTCCTCCTGCAGGATGAACTTAGGGTGGTCTCGGAAGTAGTCGTATAGCGTCTTGTAGGTGTCCGGGTCGACCCTGACCTCGACGAGCATGACGTACTTAAAGAAGGCCCAGGCCCCGACGAGCGAGGCGACCAGCGTAAGGAGCGATGTCATCTTGACCTGCCGATTCCAGCCCCTCCGGGGCTTGCCTATTCAGAGTAAGGGTTTGGCACAACGTGCTTGTCCAGCTTGTGCTCACGGATGTATGCCTTCACAAGGTTGATGTCACCCCTCAGCTTCACCTCTCTGTGCATGGGGATGTGGCCGTCCTTCAACTCCCTGTAGTAGACCAGCTCAAGTTCGTGCTGCGAGCACAGGGCCTTGAGATCCTCTTCGACCCTCCAGTGCTCGCTTTCGGTCAGCTCGAGGCAGAAGTAGATTTCAGTTCTCATGCTTCTGGAACCTTCTGGAACCTGCCGAGGTACTGCCTTCTGAACTTGCTGCTCATCTCGCTGTAGGATGTCCTGCCCTCAACGTCGGGGAGGATGATTCGGAGCAAATCCCTGCCTCCCTCCTTGGCCGAGACGAACTTTATAGGCAGCTTGATCTCCTCCTCGGGCGTCTTCAGGACCTGGCCGTCGGAGAACCTGGCGCCGTCCTTGATCTTCACATAGAGAATTGCGAACAGGCCGGCGGCCACGTCGGGGGGGACCGGCAGGACGATCTGGAGGTCAGGGTGGCCGAGGTGATCCTCTATGCCGTGGGTGTGGATGTTCACCTTATAGGGGAAAGTGCTCTCCTCCTTGACGTAGTGCACGCAGAATCCGTGCTTCGTGATCATGTCCTTGTGCCATGCGTCCAGCATATTTGCGCCCTCCGACCCTTGGCTTTAGAGGCGCCCCATCCATTGAGGCGCCCGTGCATTTACCAATAGGGCCTGCATCGTCACAGTCTATCACGATCTTCGCCTAGGAGTGTAGGGGCGTCTGAAAATTTAGGACGGCCAGATCACCCTGCCGTGCTTCTTGACGAATCGGAACGGCACCTTGGGGTTGTTCAGGTGGTCCTTCTCCTCAAGGAGCTGGGCCCACTTCTGGTACATCGGGGCCATGTCCTCAGGCTGCACCTCGTAGACCCTCACGAGCGTGATGTCGTCGAAGACGGCGAAGATCCAGGGTGTCTCCCGCAGCTTGGCCAAGGTGTTGTTGTTTAAGTGGTGGCTCGTGCAGAAGCTTTTGGTCTTGTTGATGTTGAGAGTCTTCACCTCGTACTCACGGTCGTCGTCGTTGACGGCATCGTTGCCGATCCTGCTTGGCAGCGCCCTCATGTCCGTGGCGAGGTAGACCTGTAGCATCTTGCCGCCGTTGTCCTGAAATATGTCGGTAATCCCGTGCCTGTTCGCAAGCTCCTGGAACCGCATCACGTAGGGGAACAGCTCAGCCATCTCCCTGAAGTCCTCGTTCTCAGCCATCTCGACCCTCCAGTTCCTGTATCCTCTCGCCTATCCAAGCCATGCAGTTGACGGCCATCGAATTTCCCAGTGACCTGCAACGAGACCCGTCCGAAGTCTCCCCGACATCCGTGTGCCCGTCCGGAAAGCCCTGCATTCTCTCGCTCTCTACAGGCGTGAACCTCCTGACCACTCCGCCGCTGACGACGGTGTGGGGCTGGGTTGCGTCCATCGTCGGCGCAAGCTCCTCGCTGTAGTTGAAGCCCGGGTCCCGCAGGCGCACACGGCCCTCTGCGTCCGGCGATGGCGTCTTGGCCTTGCCGTCACGGCTGGCGTCGCTCCTCAGGCTGTAGGATGGCTCGTTCACGTCTGAGCCAAGTGGTCAGGCATGTGGCACGGCATCTCGAAGAAGTTCCTGATGAAGAACGGGTTCTTGTTCTTGGTGGCCACCGGCTCGGCGAACACCTGAGGTATCCCGACCCGGTGGAAGAATACCATGGCGTCGTGGTAGTCCGTGCTGTTGATGTCAATCCCGCTGAAGTAGGAGTGCCTGACCTTGTCCCTCTCCTTCATGTGGGCGGGGGATGGGTCCTGGTGGGCGTAAAACTCCGGCGTTGGGTGGAAGCCGGGCAGCAGGGCGGTGATCACGTGGAGACGGTCGCCCTCGACATCGAAGGGCGAGAGGAAAGCCTTGACATAGTACTGGAACTGCGACAGCGGCCTCGGCTGCCCTGCAATCGTCCTTATGTCCTTGTCGATCTCGAATATGCGGTCGGCGGCCGGCTTGAGCTTGGTGTACATGGGGAAGTAGAACTGCAGGTAGTTGACGCCACGGATCTTCTCGAACCTGTAAAGCATGTGCTGGAAGAACTCGTACAGCAGTATGTACGAGGCGTAGGTGTCGTGGCCGTCCGTGGAGAACCTCTCCCTGATCCTGTTCAGGGCGTGGTGCTTAAAGCACAGGCTGTAGCCCTTGCCTCCGAACTCGACCCTTCTCGGGATCATGTACTGTAGGTACTTGCCCGTGGTGTCGAAGTGGGAGAATATCCTCTGAAAGACTATGGCTATGCAGTCGTTGACGAAACATATCCTAAAGCCGTACTCCGGGTAGAACCGCATGAACAGATCACGGTTCGACTCCAAGATGTTGTCGCCCAACTGGAGCACCATCATCTCGTGCTTGCGTGCGAACTCGTCGGCACGCCTGTTGAGCTCGAGAATCTCGTCCTCGGCGAGCTTGTTCAGGTTGTGTCCGGCCCCGCCGTCTATCCGGGCCATCCTCATGAGGCCAATGACGTCAGAGGCTGCGGAGAAGGCGTACTTGTAGCCGTACTTGACCACGTCCTTGAGGAACTCGTCGTACAGGTCGCCGTTGCCGTCCTTGAACTTGAAGCTTTGGAAGTTGATCTTCGATACGGCCTGCTTCACGGCCCGTGAGTACTCAGGGCTGACCACGTGCTCGTTGAAGAAGATGAACTTCGGGTAGAGGCCCCTCAGTCCGCTTAGGTGACGCTCCTGCCTGATGCGCTCCTCACGCTGCTTTTTCTTCTGCTGCTTGTTTTTCATCGTTCAAATTCCTTCCCCCCGGTTGCGGCTTCCGACCGCACATAACATCATCTCACGGAGCGGGCTAAAAGTTTAGTGGCCCAAGCAAAAAAACCGCCCAGACGGCAGAGATTTGTTAATCCCGGCAATCTGGGCGGATGGGTGAACCTAATCTCAACGCCTGAACTCGGGCCACTCGTAAATCCGCAAGCCGTCCAGCACCTTGCGGTGCTTGCCGGGGCTGGCTGCGTTCTGCTTGTAGAAGAACGGTATCCCAGCCTCCCTGCACCGACCCATGATGCCACGGGCCCAGTCGTCGTTGTCGAGGCGCAGCCTCGACTTGACGGCGCTCTCCCCGCCGTAGATCAGCCAGTCGATCTTCTTCAGGTTCGCCTTCTCGTGGATGGGCTGAAGAGCCGGCTCGTTGCTGACCCACCGAAGCCCGCCCCAGTCCGGCAGCTTGCGCAGCTCGTCGAGCCTCCAGAGGTAGACCGGACTCTCGCAGGTAACCCCGAGGTTCACGTGCCTGTACTCGCCGTCGAAGAAGTCCGGCGGGAGCATGCCGGCGATCTTGTCGGCCCTCTTGGTTAGGAGCAGCCATGCGATGTTCTTGCTCTCCCTGATGATCTCGAAGGCCTCCCTGCGCCACTCGACGAGCTTCTCGTTGTCCTCGAAGATGTCGCTCATGTCGTTAGAGAAGACCTTGACGAGCTCGCCGGACCGCCGCCCCCTGGAGTTCAGGGCGGCCGCCTTCTCCGCCGAGTGCTCGTACTTGGAGCGCACGCCGTCAACGCCCCAGGTGGCGTGGTTGAAGCGCTTGGGGAACCTGCCGGTCATGATCTCGGCGTAGCAGTTCATGCAGGCCGGGCTGATGCGGGAACAGCCGTACCAGAAGTTGAGTGCGTAGTCCGTCCACTCGACGCCGGACCTCTGGATACTGAAGGTCTTAAGGGGAATCCTGCGGGCCATGTCCAATCCTCTGGGAGGCCCCCTCGTCACCAGACTCGGTCTTGGCCTCTATGGCTCTATTCGTCTAGGCATCAGAATTTTTTTCGGAATTCTTTTGCCAAGACTCGTTTTTATCTTTTGATTTCAGAAGATTTCTAAATTTCGCTGCAAGCCAGTCCAAGGCCGGCTTGCAGATCACCACGGCCAGGTAGCCAACCACGGACTTGATAGCCGAGACCACGAGTAGCTCGACCACGGACTGCGACCTTACTCTCCTAGACATGACCTATTTACGTCAGTCAGCGATAGATAACCCAGAAAAAGGAGATCGATGCAGGTCGGCAGGCACACATACGGCAAGGACAACGTCACCGTTCACTCGTGGGACGAGGGAACAGATCTGTTCATCGGCAGCTTCTGCAGCATAGCCCCGAGGGTGAAAGTGTTCCTCGGGGGCAACCACCGCACGGACTGGATATCGACCTACCCATTCGGCTTCAAGAGGTTCGACAAAGTGCCATTCGATCCAAAAATCGGCCTCGGGGAGTGCGGCCCGGCGTGGGTCAAGGAATACAGGAAGTCTACCACAAATGGCGACGTTGTCGTGGGGAACGACGTGTGGATTGGCTCCGACGTTACAATCATGAGCGGCGTGACGATCGGTGACGGGGCCGTGCTCGCTGCCAACTCCCATGTGGTCAAGGATGTACCACCTTACACAATTTGCGGTGGCAATCCCGCCAAGGCAATACGCCAGAGGTTTCCAGACGACATTGTCGAGAAGCTCCTCAGGCTGCGCTGGTGGGACAAGAGCGACGAGGAGATAGGGGAGATCAAGTCGATTCTCTGCAGCAGCAGGCTTGACCTGCTGTTCCAGAGGTACGGTCTATAGGAGGCGCATATGATCGAGCCGTGCGAGACCTGGCCAAACGAGACCCTCTGCGCAGAGCGTGACATGGAAGGACACAAGCAGAACCTACAGATTCTGTCCGAGCTCAATGCTTGCGTGCCAAACCTTCAGGCATGGCTGGATGTGCCTAACGGCCACTTTGGCGGGCGAAGGCCAAGGGAGCTTCTGCACAGCGGTGAGTCTATGAGGCTTATCAACACCGTAAAAATGATGAAAGCTAGATAATACCCGCCTTCAACAGGTTGGCCCTCATCTCGCCGATATCCTCGGTCCAGGTCCCGTCGCCCTCCCAGTAAAGGTGGTTCCTGGTCCTGAGCTCGATGATTCTCGATTTCATCTCTCTAGCCGTTTCAATCAAATAATATCCAAGTATGATGTTTGGGTCCTCTGGCACTTCGGGCAGCGGGAAAAGATGCCGGAACTTTGACATGTTCAGGGCTATGGTCTTGTGGCTCATGGTCTGCTTCGGGAGCCTAGGCACGTATTCGTGAGACAAGTTGTTCGCAAAGGTGAACCCGTAGCAAAGGTCCCAGGGGTTGTCCATCAGAGTCCTGAGAGTCTCGCCTGTCAAAAAGTAGTTCGTCTCGTCAAGGATGACAACTCTCTCTCGAGTCTGGAAAAGCGACTGTATCTTGTTGACATACTCAATGACATGGTAGCCCTGATCGGCGTCGGACTGGCCCTTGTCGGAATGTGTCTTCTTGGCGAACAGGGGCTTTGCGTTAATCTCCGCCATGCTGGCTGCGAGGCTGTCGTACTCGGATTCGCTTTCATCGTACAAGCACAGGCAGAAAAGATCGACGTACGGCATGAAGTGGCGCAAACTTTTCATGGACAGCAGAACCTTGTCGTCTTTCTTGTAGTTCTTGTACACGAATATCGTGTCCTTGAACGAGCACATCAGAGCCCTGACATGCCGTATCTGGTCCAACTTGTCCTGCTCGTACCTCGTGCCGACAGCGTGATGGAACAGAGCCGTCTTGGCGACCGCAGGAGTGTAGTTGTTGCCAAGGATGCAGTGATTCGCTGGAATCAAACCATAATCCAGTTGACTCTTGATTTCATTGACGACCGTCTGATCCATGAAAAGCATGCTGTTGGGGTCGGTGCTCTGCATCTTCTCAAGCACACGCCTGTAAAAACCTAGAAACTCTTTGGCTCTCTCTGCTTTGACTATGACCACGCCCGTGTTGACATCATCCGCATTCTCCTTGACAAACCAACATATCTTGTCGGATTGCCTGACTGATTCAAGCAGTCTCCTCCAATGGAAGTTGCGATCTGGGAAGAACTGCACGTCGCAGTCGGTCACTATGAAGAACTCGTAGCCGTCATCGTCTCGGATGGATTCCTCTATCGAGGCAATCATGTACCGGACTTTCATCTCTGTCGAAATCCTGTAGGCGTCCGAGCGAAATCCTATGCTCTTCTCGCCGCTCAGGTAGAAGTGGGTGTGTTTTACCCTGTGGTGCTGGACTCCTATTTCCGCCAAAGACTGGGAGTGGACTTGTTTTATGTTGCTGTAGTTCTCTGCCGCCGATGAGACCCAGCACACATCCTTGAGCCAATCGTCTTTCTTGGGTATGCACCTCAAGCTGAGGTCGTGCCTGTTGCTGAACCAAAGCATCGTCAGCCTCTCGTACAGGTACGCTGGTATCCGAGTTTTGTCCTCGACGTAATAAGCCATCTTGCTGCCATGCATCGAATTCATCTTGAGAATCGTTGCCCTTGCAAACCTGATGAACTCAAGAAAGACTTTCTTGTGGCAGATGAAGTTGTTGGCCCAGAAGCACTCTTTGTTGCTCCATATCAGACCAGTGATGTCCGACAGGGTGTCCATGTATGGCCTGATCGTCTTGTGGAAGTTGATCGTGTAGTCGACCCACTCGCTGACCATGACGGTTGTTGGCGCAGCCGCATAGACTTTTTCTGCGTCGAGCAGGCAGAACATCTCATGTATCTCAGCCAGGGGCAGCAGCCAGTTGTACTTTCTGTCGTACTGCCAGGTCAGAACTCCGATGTACTCCGGGCAGTCATCGAAGTAATCCTCGTCAAGGAGGAAAAACCTGTTCTCTGCTAGGTCGTTTGTGTTTGGGATGGGCAACTGTAGTTGGTTTAGGTTGACCTTCTGGAGGTAGGCGCAGTCCGGCACGGTCTGGAAGCACCTTTCTGAGTGCCCCAGAACAAAAATCTTGACTTGGTCTTCGGTCATAGTTTCTTATATTAGTCCATGTCAACAAATGATTTGATTGAAATGAGCCGGAGAGTGGCCATCAGGGTTATTGATCGATATTTGGGCGTCGATGGCACAAAGATACGCTTCAAGCCGGACAACAATTCTTTCAGGCTTACGAAGGTCGGCTCAAGGTTAAGAAAATACGTCGAGACGTTCTCTAGGCTTTCGTGCGCATGGCTGAAGAAAAGCCCTGAATCCGAGATATTGGGCTTCATTGACAGCGAAACCATTTACGATTCCGTCATCTTCCAGGTGAACTTGGTCGTCTACAGCACAACCGTTCTGTACTTCAAAATAATCTTCCATAACGGCAGGGCCATGGCGAAAGACGACCTAGACACTACGGATTTCGTCCACACCAAGGATGAGGACGCCATTTTCTTCAGCGTAGCGCAGCTCAAGGCCGCCGAGAAGAACTTCGCCAGACAGTTCAAGGTTAACGGCCTCAGGATGCCACAATACACCGTTGTAGCATACGACCACGAGGACGAGCCGGTAAGTTGGTATCGTCACTCATAAATAAAGCATGGTCACCTTCTCAGAATACTGCCGTCGCAGAAGCATAAACGAGTTCAGCGAGATGAGGCCCGAGGACGTGTCCTCGGTTGACGTTTACTGGTCCGAACTTGGTGCGCAAGTTGACTTTGAGGTCGGCGGACAGCCATTCCAGGCCATATTCGGCAAGGAGTGGCATGATCTGACAAAGGAAAAGACTCTCAGCGGCTACTCAATCATGCTCCGTGGGCCGAAGGGGTTCGAGAGCACCGGCTTGATGGGGGCTCAGGGCCAGATGGTCTACAGGAATATGATACTAGCGGCCATGAACGTGGTCAGGAACGCACCCAAAGATCACCCCGCCGAATTCTTCTCGTGGAAGCCATACGAGTCCAAGATGCAGCTTGTCTACATGAGGATGTACGAAAGGTACATGAAGAGGGACTGGGTGATGCTCAAGCCCGGAATGGCCGTGAACAGGCAGGCTCTTTCACGGCTCATGATGTCCATGAGCGACAAGGAAGTGGCCGAAATGCAGGGCAAGCTGTCTCAGGCTGGCGCTGACATCAAGGCCTCCATTGAGAGGTCAAGAGCGACTCAGATTGCGAATGCGACAATGCGTCGCCAGGGCGTGACTCCACCCAAGGACTTCGGAAACGCCGGGCAGCGAGGAGGCAAGAAATAATTCAAAATGTTTTAATCCATTTGGATTTAAGTATATTTTGATAAATTCTGCTTCTGTAGACCGAATCGCAAAAATACTGTCCTGAAAAGATTCCCTTTTCAAGAGAACGGATATGTTCTGAAGCTTTTTGAATCAAGGCAATATCCTTGAGTTTATCCGCAGCTTCACTCAAGTCTTCAAAGAAAAGCGGGTAGTCTTTTCCAAGATATTGCTCGGTTGCAGGCAAACGGTTGCAGCAAATAGGTGTGTCTCTCGCTATGCAGTCAAGAACCCCGTTGCAGGCCACAACGTCTATGAAATGTGAAAAAACACAAACTCGGCTCAAAACATAATCAAAAGTTTGGTTGTCAACATGTTTAATCACTTCTATTTCATCCGGCAAAATATCCCTCTCGTCAATTTGAAACAAAATTTTTCTGCCGGAAAACTTAACTCTTTTGAATGAATCAAATCTCCTCATCCACTGACCGAGATGAAGTATGGTTGGCTGTTGGAGAAACATATCAAAATCGAATTTCGTCTCACACATCTCGACGGGGTGCACGAGTGAGTTGCATGGCAGATCACACATATCCAAAAAATCTTTGCGCAACTTTTCGGAAAGAACATAGATTCCACGACATAACCTTTTACACTTATGCCAGTTGTTGTGGTTTAGGATATAATGCAAAGAATTCTGTTCATATTTTGAATTGTAGTCAGCGGGGGTGTAAAGAGGGTTGTGAATAAAGGCCACGAATGGCTCCTCAATTGGACTCCTTTTGATTGCATGATCAAGAAATCCCTCAAATTTGATTCCATCATCACTGTGGAGTGGCATGATGCTTTGTATCGCATAATTCCAGCCGCTCCTGTGATGCCAAAATACTTCTTGTTTTTGGCCTATGTTCAAAATCGCTTCCATTATTGCCCTCTCAGTGCGTCATAAACATCACGACAACTTAATTCTTCAGGACTTGGTATCAGAGCAAAATTTCCCAAGAGGAACTCAAGTCTTTTCCTGATTTTATTTTTCTGTCGGTGAACCTTATTTCTCGTCTGATTTGCAGGCAGACTTTTCATTTCTGCAAGACCTAGATGGCCAAGTATTTTGTTTGCGACGATAAGAGGATTGGATAC
>JACCDY010798605.1_pt1 | contig 20578 bp, 32 predicted proteins | sample 7446391 | NCBI WGS metagenome assembly JACCDY01 (sample SAMN15323451, study PRJNA562643) | freshwater metagenome | isolation source: river surface water | place: USA:Blue River Watershed | collected 2017-08-18 | reverse complement strand
GTTGCCTTCACAGCGTTCTCAAGCTTTGGCTTCTTGTTAACTGCCTTTGGGTTCACTGGCTCAAGAACAAGCTCGATCAGTGCCAAAGGAGCGTTGTCGCCCTTACGGAAACCTAGCTTGGTGATGCGAGTGTAGCCACCCTGACGGTCTGCAACCTGAGGTGCAATGTTGGTGAACAGTTCGTGCACAACAGACTTATCGGTGATCATGGTCATCACACGACGACGAGCGTGTAGGTCTCCGCGCTTTGCGAAAGTTACTAGACGCTCAGCAAGTGGACGAAGACGCTTTGCCTTGGTCTCAGTTGTGGTGATCTTGCCGTGCTTGATCAACGAAGTTGCCATGTTGCGAAGAAGCAGACGCTCGTGAGCTGGTCCGCCTCCTAGACGTGGGCCTTTAGTTGGGGCTGCCATTTTTTTCTCCTCTTAGAAATTCTCGAGAGACCTGCGGCTTACGCCTGGTCGTCCTCGTCGTATGCCGAGCTGAAGTACGCTGCGTCAAAACCTGGTACAGCATCCTTGAACTTAAGTCCCATAGAAATTAGCTTGTCGCGAACTTCATCAACAGACTTGCTGCCGAAGTTGCGGATGTTCATCAACTGGTCCTCTGAAAGAGCAATTAGCTCTGACACGGTGTTGATGCCTTCACGCTTTAGGCAGTTGTATGAACGGACGGTTAGGTCCAGGTCTTCGATAGGCATTGCAAGCTCAGGTGATAGGCCAGCCTCTACAGGTGCTGGGCCGATCTCGATACCTTCTGCTGCAGTGTTTAGCTCGCGAGCAAGACCGAATAGTTCAACCAAAGTAGAACCTGCAGATGCAACTGCATCGCGAGGAGTGATTGATGGCTTGGTCTCAACATCAACAATTAGCTTGTCGAAGTTTGTGAACTCACCGGCACGAGTTGCCTCGACGCGGTAAGAAACCTTTAGAACTGGTGAGTAGATCGAGTCGATCGGAATCACACCAGCATCTGCATCTGGGTTGCGGTTCTGAGATGCCTGAACGTAGCCACGGCCACGCTCGATGGTTAGCTCAACCTCAAACTTTGCCTTTGCATTGATAGTTGCAATAACTAGCTCTGGGTTGTGAACCTCAACACCTGCAGGTACTTGAATGTCAGCTGCTGTTACAACGCCAGCGGTCTGCTTGCGAAGGTGGGCAACTACAGGTGCATCGTGCTCAGATGAAACAACTAGATCCTTGATGTTCAAGATGATCTCAGTTACGTCTTCTTTTACACCTTCGATGGTGCTGAACTCGTGACGAACACCCTCGATGCGAATGTTGGTAACTGCTGCACCTGGAATAGATGACAACAGGGTACGACGAAGTGAGTTACCAAGTGTGTAACCAAAACCTGGCTCAAGTGGCTCAAGTGAGAAACGTGAACGGTTTGATGAAAGTACTTCTTCGTGAAGTGATGGACGCTGTGCAATTAGCACTATGGTTCCTTTCAGCTAGATATCCGCTATTTGATATCTATTTGTTGGGGCCTAAGCAGTGGCCACTGCTCAGGTTTGAAACGTGAATCTTTTGCCACGAGGTTTTACGTGATGTCGGAGACATCACAATAAATTCTGCGAGCGATTTTAAGTTTTTGAATTTAGTTTTTTAGGACTAAACGCGGCGACGCTTTGGAGGGCGGCAACCGTTGTGAGGCTGTGGAGTCACGTCAGAGATTGAACCAACCTCAAGACCTGCGGCCTGTAGTGAACGGATTGCAGTTTCGCGACCAGAGCCTGGGCCCTTTACGAAAACGTCAACCTTCTTTAGGCCGTGCTCCTGCGCCTTGCGAGCTGCTGCTTCTGCTGCTAGCTGCGCTGCGAAAGGAGTTGACTTACGTGAACCCTTGAAGCCAACATCACCTGATGATGACCATGAGATAACTGCACCGGTGGTGTCAGTGATCGAAATGATTGTGTTGTTGAAGGTCGACTTGATGTGAGCCTGACCAACAGCAATATTCTTTTTGTCCTTCTTGCGAGGCTTGCGTGCTCCCGCTGCTGCCTTAGGTGCTGCCATGAGATTTCTCCTAGATTCTTAAAGTTTGTGGGGGCTCTCGTGATTAACGAGCAGCCTTCTTCTTGCCGGCTACGGTACGCTTTGGACCCTTGCGAGTACGTGCGTTTGTTTTGGTGCGCTGGCCACGAACTGGAAGACCCTTGCGGTGGCGAATACCTTCGTATGAACCGATCTCAACCTTGCGGCGAATGTCTGCGTTAACATCACGGCGGAGGTCACCCTCAACCTTGAAGTTTCCTTCGATGTGGTCACGAATAGCAACCAACTGATCGTCGGTAAGGTCCTTTACGCGGATGTTTTTGTCAATTTTGGTCTCAGTCAAAATCTTTGCTGAGCGAGTACGGCCAATTCCGTAAATGTAGGTAAGTGCGATTTCGACGCGCTTTGCGTCTGGAATATCGGCTCCGGCAACACGTGCCATGGGATTTCTCCTTGTTGTTAGAAGGTCTGCAGCATCACATCCGAATCTCACGATTGGGCTCCGGCCTTCTCCGGAGGTGAAGTTCCTAAGAACTTTGTGGTGCCTTATGTTTTGTAGCTATTTAGTTTTAGTTTTGGATCTTTGCTTCACGGTTTATGCGCCGTGTCGTAGATGCGGCAGTGAATTAACCCTGGCGCTGCTTGTGACGTGGGTTGTCGCAGATAACCATGACGCGACCGTGACGACGAATGACTTTGCACTTGTCGCAGATCTTCTTAACGCTTGGGTTAACCTTCATGATTTTTTCCTTTTTATTTGTAGCGATAAATGATGCGACCACGGCTCAGGTCGTATGTGCTTAGCTCCACAATCACGCGGTCCTCTGGGAGGATACGAATGTAGTGCTGGCGCATCTTGCCTGAGATGTGGGCTAGTACCTTGTGACCGTTGTCTAGTTCCACGCGAAAAAACGCGTTTGGTAGAGCTTCGACGACCGAACCTTCGATCTCGATGACACCGTCTTTACTGGCCATAACTCACTTATCTACTTCAAGTTTTTTGGGGAATCCGCACGCAAAAATACCTACCTAAAAAGGTGGGATTTGCGGATAGAAACACCGAGTTCCAATCCTACGGAATATGGCCGGAAAATGCTAGTTAAGCGGAACCGGAACTACTCCGAATGGAGCCAAACCGGCAACTCCCCCATCCTCGGCGGTCAAAACCCATATGCCTCGGTCATGGACCGCCACCGAATGTTCCCAGTGACTGGCATCGGAAGCATCCTTGGTAGACACAGTCCAGCCATCGCCCAAAACCTTAGTTTCCGCAGATCCTGCCGTGACCATGGGTTCAATGGCAACGACTAGGCCAGGTACTACTTTTGGCCCATTTCCGCGAACCCGATAGTTGTAAACCGCCGGATCCTCGTGCATTGAGCGGCCGATGCCGTGGCCCACGTATTCTTCGAGAATTCCGTAGTTGATTCCGTCTTTTTGACCCTGGGCCTCGATGTAGTCCTGAATCGCCTCGCCCACCTGGTTTAGGTGCTTGGCCTTAGCCAAGGCGGCAATTCCGGCCCAAAGTGAGCTCTCGGTTACGTCCGACAGCTTTTGGCGACGAGCAAGGGTATCGGGGTTGGTTTCACCAGGCACGATTACGGTGATGGCGCTGTCGCCGTTCCATTCACCGATTTCGGCTCCGCAGTCGATTGAGACGATGTCGCCGGCCTGCAAAATGCGATTTACGGCAGGGATTCCGTGGACCACCTCGTCGTTGATTGAGGCACAGATGGTGTGGCTGTAGCCAGGCACCAGTTGAAAGTTTGAGTGGCCACCCAGTGCGTTGATGGTGTCGTCGGCGATTTTGTCTAGTTCAAGGGTGGAAATGCCGGGCTTGATGGCTTGACGAACAGCCTTTAGGGCAGCGGCAGTGGCCAAGCCTGCCTCACGCATGAGGATTATTTGTTCGTTGGTTTTTAATTCAAACCCGTGACGTGCCATTTAGTTAGTTAGAAGAAGTGCGGGCGTTTAGCGCCTCAAGAATGCGGCCGGTAACTTCTTCAACTTCGCCAAGTCCGTCAACGGTTACCAAAAGTCCACGACCTGCGTATACAGAAGTAAGTGGAGCGGTCTGCTCTTCGTAAACCTCAAGGCGGCGACGAATCACGTCCTCGGTGTCGTCGGCGCGACCCTGTTCGATTGCGCGGTTCAACAGACGACGCACAACTTCATCGGTGTCTGCAGTTAGTTGCACAACCACGTCAAGCTTGTTGCCCTGTGCCTCAAGAATTGAATCAAGTTCGGCAACCTGCTCAGCGGTGCGCGGATAGCCGTCAAGCAAAAAACCTGACTTTGCGTCGGCTTGTGAAAGACGATCGCGCACAAGGTCATTGGTTAGTGAATCTGGAACGTACTCGCCGCGATCCATGAACGCCTTGGCCTGCTTTCCAAGCTCAGTTTCATTCTTTACGTTGTGACGAAAGATGTCTCCGGTTGAAATGGCAGGGATGCTGTAGGCAGCTGAAAGTTTCTCTGCCTGGGTACCCTTGCCGGCACCTGGGGCGCCAATCAAGAGTAGGCGGATCACTTTAGAAGACCTTCGTAGTTTCGCTGTTGCATCTGAGCGTTGATCTGCTTGACAGTGTCAAGACCAACACCAACGATGATGAGGATTGAAGTTCCACCGAATGGGAAGTTCTGGTTTGCACCAATAGCGGTGAAGGCCACCAAAGGAATCAAAGCAATGAGACCTAGGTAGATAGCACCGGCGAAGGTGATGCGTGAAAGCACGAACTCCAGGAATTCCATGGTTGGGCGACCGGCACGAATACCAGGCACGAAACCACCGTACTGCTTCATGTTGTCGGCAACTTCTTCAGGGTTGAAGGTAATTGCTACGTAGAAGTAGGTGAATCCAAGAATCAAGAAGAAGTAGATTGCCATGTAAAGCGGGCTGTCACCCTGCGTTAGGTAGGTAGAAACCCAAGTAACCCAGCCAGCAACCTGGCCGTTGGCGTCTGGCTGGTTGAACTGAGCGATCAGAGCCGGTAGGTAAAGAAGTGACGACGCAAAGATAACTGGAACAACACCAGCCATGTTTACCTTGATTGGAATGTAGGTGCTCTGCCCACCGTAGGTGCGGCGTCCAACCATGCGCTTTGCGTACTGAACCGGAATGCGGCGCTGTGACTGCTCAACCAAGATAACCAGGCCAACCACAACAACACCGATAGCGATAACGATCAGTAGGGTCTCGATGCTCTTGGTCTCTGCGATGCTCAATAGAGATGACGGGAACTGTGCGGCAATCGAGGTGAAGATAAGAAGTGACATACCGTTACCAACACCGCGCTCGGTGACTAGCTCACCCATCCACATGATTAGACCGGTTCCCGCAGTCATGGTGATGACCATGAGAGTAACCGCAATCGGTGATGAGTCGGTAAGAATAGGAAGCACACAGTCAGCACCAAACAATGCACCCTGGCGAGCAACAGCAATCAAAGTTGTTGACTGAAGAACACCAAGAGCGATGGTTAGGTAGCGAGTGTACTGAGTAAGTGTTGCCTGGCCTGCGGCACCCTCTTTATAAAGGGTTTCGAAGCGAGGAATAACTACGCGAAGTAGCTGAGTGATGATCGATGCGGTGATGTAAGGCATGATGCCCAACGCAAAGATAGAAAGCTGAAGAAGAGCGCCACCAGAGAATAGGTTTACGAGTTCGTAAAGACCTGAGGTGTTCTGGGTCTGAGCTAGACACTTTTGAACGTTGCCATAGTCAACGAATGGGGCAGGGATAAACGAGCCCAAACGGAAAATGGCAACGATCGCAAGCGTAAACGCAAGCTTGTTACGTAGATCCGGAGTGCGGAATGCACGAACAATAGCGCTAATCAAAATTCAGTCCTTTAGTTAACAGTTCCGCCAGCTGCGACGATCTTGGTCTTTGCAGACTCAGACACCTTGTCGACAGTGATGTTTAGTTTAACCGCGATGTCGCCGTTTCCTAGGACCTTTACAGGCTCGTTCTTGCGAACAAGACCCTTGGCTACTAGATCAGCGACGGTCACGTTTCCACCTGCTGGGAACATCTCGGCAAGAGTTTCTACGTTAACTACCTGGTACTCAACGCGGAATGGGTTCTTGAAACCGCGAAGCTTTGGAGTACGCATTACTAGACGCACACCACCACCTTCGAAGCCTGGACGAACCTGGTAACGAGCCTTTGTACCCTTGGTACCACGACCTGAAGTCTTACCCTTTGAACCCTCACCACGACCAACACGAGTGCGGTCCTTCTTTGAGCCCGGAGCCGGACGCAAGTGGTGAAGCTTTAGAACGTTTGACTTCTCAGCGGCAGGCTTTGCAGCCTTCTTGGCAGCGGCAGCCTTTGGAGCTGCTGCTTTTGCTTCGGTCTCTTCAGCCTTTGCAGCCTTTGGAGCTGCTGCCTTTGCAGGAGCTGCCTTAGCAGCAGCTGGCTTCTTAGCAGCTGTGGTCGCTGCAGACGCCTTGGTGTCTGCTGCAGTTGACTTTTCTTCAGCCATTAGTTGATCTCCTCAACCTTTACTAGGTGAGCAACAGTGCTAACCATGCCGCGCACAGACTTTGAATCTTCCTTGACGATGATGTCGCCAATTCGCTTCAGTCCTAGAGTGCGAAGGGTCTCGCGCTGGTTTGGCTTGTTGCCAATCGAGCTCTTGATCTGGGTTACCTTTAGGCGAGTTGCCATTATGCACCAGCCTTCTGCTGACGAAGAAGACCTGCCGGAGCAACTTCTTCTAGCGATAGGCCACGACGTGCTGCAACTGCTGCTGGCTCTTCGAGCTGACGCAGTGCCTCAATGGTGGCGTGAACGATGTTGATGGTGTTTGAAGATCCCAATGACTTTGAAAGTACATCGTGAACTCCAGCACACTCAAGTACTGCACGAACAGGACCACCGGCGATAACACCGGTACCCGCTGCTGCAGGACGAAGAAGTACAACACCAGCAGCTGCCTCGCCCTGTACCGGGTGAGGAATTGTGCTTGCGATGCGAGGAACGCGGAAGAAGTTCTTCTTGGCTTCTTCTACACCCTTAGCAATAGCTGATGGAACTTCTTTTGACTTTCCGTAGCCAACGCCAACTAGACCGTTGCCGTCACCGACAACTACTAGAGCGGTGAAGCTGAAACGACGTCCACCCTTTACAACCTTTGAAACGCGGTTGATTGTAACAACGCGCTCTAGGAATGGGCTCTTCTCGGTTTCGCGCTCACGACGATCGTTGCGTGGTGCACGCTCGCGTGAACCACGACGTGCGTCGCGCTCGTTGGTTTCTGTAGCCTCAACAACAGTTGATGCTGCTCCAGTTGTCTCAGTTGACACTGTTTGCTCCTTGTTTTCAGACATTAGAGAACCAACCCGCCTTCACGTGCGCCGTCAGCGATAGCTGCTACACGACCGGCGTACTTGTTACCGCCACGGTCGAATACAACTTCTGAGATGCCAGCCTTCTTAGCGCGCTCGGCGATAAGAAGACCAACAGCCTTTGATTTAGCTGACTTGTCGTCAGATGACTTACGCATTTCTGCTTCCATGGTTGACGCAGACACCAGGGTGATGCCCTTGGTGTCGTCAACTACCTGGACGAATACGTGGCGTGCTGAACGAGTTACAACTAGACGAGGACGAAGTGCGTCACCGGCAATCTTCTTGCGAAGACGTAGGTGGCGACGACCACGAGCGGCTGACTTGCTCTTGCCGCGAGTCTTAGGAATGAGACCCATGATTACTTACCTGACTTTCCGGCCTTGCGACGAATAACTTCGCCAGCGTAACGAACACCCTTGCCCTTGTAAGGCTCTGGCTTACGAAGCTTGCGCAAGTTTGCAGCCATTTCACCAACAGCCTGCTTGTTGATACCAGCAACGGTCACCTTGGTGTTACCCTCGACGACAAAGCTGATGCCAGCAGGTGGCTGGATAACGATTGGGTGCGAGTAACCAAGAGCGAACTCTAGGTCTGAACCCTTAGCGGTTACACGGTAACCGGTACCCACAATTTCAATACCCTTGGTGAAACCGTTGGTTACACCCTCGATGTTGTTTGCGATCAGTGTGCGAGTAAGACCGTGCAGTGAACGTGATACACGCTCATCGTCTGGACGGGTAACAACGATTGAGTTGTCCTCAAGTGCAATTGTGATCGGAGCTGGAACTTCGTGAGACAAGGTTCCCTTAGGACCCTTTACCTCAATTGAAGAACCGTTAATCTTTACCTCGACGCCGGCTGGAACCGGAATCGGCAATCTACCAATACGTGACATGTGTGATTACCAAACGTAGGCGAGAACTTCCCCACCTACTCCTTTCTTGGCAGCCTGACGGTCAGTAAGTAGACCTGATGAAGTTGAAAGAATTGCGATACCCAATCCACCAAGAACACGAGGAAGCTCGGTTGACTTTGCGTAAACGCGAAGACCTGGCTTTGATACGCGCTTGATACCAGCAAGTGAACGCTCGCGGTTTGGGCCGTACTTTAGATCGATAGTAAGTGTCTTACCTACTTCTGCATCTTCAACCTTGATGCCAGCAACGTAACCCTCTGACTTGAGGATCTCTGCAATGTTTGCCTTTAGCTTGCTGTAAGGCAGGCTAACGGTTTCGTGGTACGCAGAGTTTGCGTTGCGCAGCCGGGTCAGAAAATCTGCAACCGGATCTGTCATTGTCATTGTTTTACTGCTTTCTTCGGAGGTATCCGTCTCGTTTACAAGCGGCCGGACCTTCCCGATTTAGGGGTTAGTTTGTAGCGTCGTTGTTCTTGAATGGGAAGCCAAGTGCTCTAAGTAGTGCACGGCCTTCATCGTTGGTGCGAGCTGTAGTCACAACAGTGATGTCCATTCCGCGGGCACGATCAGCTTTGTCCTGGTCGATTTCGTGGAACAGTGTCTGCTCCTGAAGACCAAAGGTGTAGTTTCCGTTGCCATCGAACTGCTTGTCGCTCAAGCCGCGGAAGTCGCGAACACGAGGAAGAGCTAGGTTCAATAGACGGTCAAGGAATTCCCACATGCGGTCACCGCGAAGGGTAACGTGTGCGCCAATTGCCTGACCTTCACGAAGCTTGAACTGCGCAATTGACTTGCGAGCCAAGTTAACCTGAGGCTTCTGACCAGTGATTGCAGTTAGGTCGCGGATTGCGCCGTCGATTAGCTTGCCATCCTTGGCAGCGTCACCAACACCCATGTTTACAACAATCTTGGTTAGGTTTGGGATCTGGTGAGGGTTGGTAAAACCAAATTCCTTAGCCAGTGCAGCTGAGATGTCTGCGCGGTACTTTGCCTTTAGGCGAGGAAGTGCCTTTGCTGGAGTCTTAGTAGTAGCCATTAGATGTCCTTACCTGACTTCTTCGCAACGCGAACACGAACAGTCTTCTTAACGCCATCGACAGTCTTGGTCTCAAGACGAGCACCGATGCGAGTTGCCTTCTTGGTTGACGGGTCAACCAGCGCAACGTTAGAAATGTGAATTGGAGCTTCAGCAACTTCAATGCCACCAGTCTTGCCACCGCGGTCGGTCTGACCTACGCGAGTGTGCTTGGTAACCATGTTGATGCCTTCAACCAGGATGCGGTTCTTTTCGCGGTCAACGTTTAGAACAAGACCAGTCTTGCCCTTGTCGCCACCCATGACTTGCTTACGACCGGTAATAACGATTACGGTGTCGCCCTTTTTAATGCTTGCCATGATTAAATTACCTCCGGTGCTAGCGAGATGATCTTCATGAACTTCTTGTCGCGAAGTTCGCGGCCAACTGGGCCGAAGATGCGGGTGCCCTGAGGCTCGCCGTCTTTCTTAATGATCACTGCTGCGTTTTCGTCGAACTTGATGTAAGAACCATCTACGCGACGGGTCTCCTTCTTAGTGCGAACTACAACCGCCTTAACGACATCACCCTTCTTGACGTTGCCGCCAGGGATCGCATCTTTGACGGTGCAAACGATTAGGTCTCCTAGACCCGCATAACGACGCTTTGAACCGCCGAGCACACGGATAACCAAAAGCTCTTTGGCGCCGGTGTTATCGGCAACCTTGAGTCTTGACTCCTGTTGAAGCATTTTTACTCCTTGTTAGACGAATACCCATTACCGACGGGCATCCGAGGGGTTTTTGTTACTTGGCCTTTTCGACGATCTCGACTAGGCGCCAGTTCTTGGTAGCAGATAGTGGACGGGTCTCGTTGATGATGACTAGGTCACCGATACCTGCTGAGTTAGTTTCGTCGTGTGCCTTGACCTTGGTTGAGCGACGAATAACCTTTTTGTAAAGCGGGTGCATTACGCGGTCTTCTACCTCTACAACGATGGTCTTGTCCATCTTGTCGCTAACTACGTAGCCACGACGAGTCTTGCGGTAACCGCGAGCGTCTGCAGCTGAAGTTTCTACCTTCTTGTCAGCCATGATTATGCCTCCTGAGTTTCTGCAACTGGGGCAGCGTCAGCTGCCTTCTTTGCTGGAGCCTTCTTGGCAGCAGTTGCAGTTGGAACTGCACGAATACCAAGTTCACGCTCACGGATGATTGTGTAGATACGAGCGATGTCGCGCTTTACTGCACGTAGTCGTCCGTGGCTTTCAAGCTGGCCAGTCGCAGACTGGAAACGCAAGTTGAAAAGTTCTTCACGAGCCTTCTTTAGTTCTTCAACCAAAACTGAATCTTCGATCTTGTCGAGATCAGTCGGCTGCAAGTTCTTTGAACCGATCGCCATTATGCGTCACCTTCTACTCGCTTGATGATGCGTGCCTTTAGAGGCAGCTTGTGGATTGCGCGGGTCATTGCTTCACGAGCAAGCTCTTCAGATACACCGGCAACTTCGAAAAGTACGCGACCTGGCTTGACGTTGGCAACCCACCACTCCGGTGAACCCTTACCTGAACCCATGCGAGTTTCCGCAGGCTTCTTGGTTAGTGGACGGTCTGGATAGATGTTGATCCATACCTTTCCACCACGCTTGATGTGACGAGTCATTGCAATACGCGCTGACTCAATCTGGCGGTTGGTTACGTATGCAGGTGTTAGTGCCTGAATTCCGTACTCACCGAATGCAACGGTGGTTCCACCTGATGCTGCACCCGCACGCTTTGGGTGGTGCTGCTTGCGGTGCTTTACCTTACGAGGAATCAACATAATTAAGCCTCAACCTTTTCTGCTGCTGGAGCTGCTGCAACTGGTGCTGCTGCTACTGGAGCTTCAGTACCTGGTGAGCGACGAGGACGGTCTGAGCGCTCTGGGCGCTTAGGTGCGTTCGCCTGCTGCACAGCAAGTTCCTTGTTGGTCATGTCACCCTTGTAGATCCATACCTTCACACCGATACGACCGAAAACGGTCTTAGCTTCGTAGAAGCCGTAGTCGATGTTGGCACGGAGGGTGTGTAGTGGCACTCGGCCTTCACGGTAGAACTCGGTGCGAGACATTTCGGCTCCACCAAGACGACCTGAACACTGAACACGGATACCCTTTGCGCCCTGGCGAAGTGCACCCTGCATACCCTTACGCATTGCGCGGCGGAAAGCCACACGTGCGTTTAGCTGCTCGGCAATACCCTGAGCAACTAGCTGTGCATCCATGTCTGGGCTCTTAACCTCAAGGATGTTCAACTGGATCTGCTTGTTGGTTAGCTTCTCTAGGTCAGCGCGGATAGCCTCAGCTTCTGCACCACGACGACCGATAACTAGACCTGGGCGAGCAGTGTGAATGTCAACGCGTACTCGGTCACGAGTACGTTCGATTTCAACACGTGACACACCAGCGCGGTCTAGGCGCTCGGTTAGTAGTGCGCGAACCTTGATGTCCTCGGTTACGTAGTCCTGGTAACGCTGTCCCTTTTTGGTTGAGTCAGCAAACCAACGCGATACGTGATCGGTGGTGATTCCTAGACGGAAACCGTATGGGTTTACTTTTTGACCCATTAGTTGCCACCTTTCTTCGCGGTCTTCTTGGCTGCCTTGGCAACAAGTTCATCTGGGGTTGCAACCACAATGGTGATGTGGCTGGTGCGCTTCAAAATCTGGAACGCGCGTCCCTGAGCACGAGGCTGGAAACGCTTAAGGGTTGTACCTTCGTCTACGAAAGCTTCAGATACAAATAGGTCATCTTCGTTGAAGAAAGTGTTGCTTGCATCGGCCTTAACCTTTGCGTTTGCAACTGCTGCCTGAACCAACTTGAAGATTGGCTCTGATGCTGCCTGTGGGGCGAACTTCAGGATTGCCATTGCTTCAGCGGCTTGCTTTCCACGAATTAGGTTTACAACTCGACGAGCCTTCATTGGGGTGATGCGAATGTGGCGAACTTTAGCTAGAGCTTGCATTATTTACGCTTTCCCTTTCTATCGTCCTTCACGTGACCACGGAAGGTGCGGGTTGGAGAGAATTCGCCAAGCTTGTGACCAACCATGGTCTCAGTGACGAATACAGGTACGTGCTTGCGACCGTCGTGTACCGCAATGGTGTGGCCCAGCATGGCTGGAACAATCATTGAACGGCGAGACCAGGTCTTGATCACGTTCTTGGTGCCAGCCTCATTCTGCTTAGCGACCTTCTGGAATAGGTGGTCATCTACGAATGGACCTTTTTTCAAACTACGTGGCATTTGTATTCAGACTCCCTATTAACGCTTCTTGTTAGCGGTACGACGGCGGACGATTAGCTTGTCGCTTGGAAGGTTTGGCTTACGTGTGCGACCCTCAGCCTGACCCCATGGGGTTACTGGGTGACGACCACCAGAAGTCTTACCTTCACCACCACCGTGTGGGTGGTCAACCGGGTTCATAGCAACACCACGAACGGTTGGGCGCTTGCCCTTCCAACGCATACGGCCTGCTTTACCCCAGTTGATGTTTGACTGCTCGGCGTTACCAACTTCACCAATGGTGGCGCGGCAACGTGCGTCTACGTTTCGGATTTCACCTGAAGGTAGACGAAGCTGTGCGTAAGGTCCATCCTTAGCAACTAGACGAACTGATGCACCAGCTGAGCGAGCCATCTTTGCTCCGCCGCCTGGCTTCAATTCAATTGCGTGGATAACGGTACCTACTGGAATGTTCTTCAATGGAAGAGCGTTTCCTGGCTTGATGTCAGCGGTAGCACCCTGCTCAATGCGGTCGCCCTGCTTTAGCTTGTTCGGCGCAATGATGTAACGCTTTTCACCATCTGCGTAGTGAAGCAAAGCGATGTTAGCGGTACGGTTTGGGTCGTACTCGATGTGAGCTACAACTGCTGGAACACCATCTTTGTCGTGACGACGGAAGTCGATAACGCGGTACTGACGCTTGTGTCCACCACCGATGTGACGAGTGGTGATGCGACCAGATGCGTTACGTCCACCAGTCTTTGACAATGGGCGAAGTAGTGACTTCTCTGGAGTGGTGCGTGTGATTTCAGCAAAATCTGAAACTGACGAACCACGACGACCAGGAGTCGTTGGTTTGTATTTGCGAATAGCCATTTAATTTATCCTCTACTTCGCTTAACCGGCAGTGGTGAAAATGTCGATTGAGCCGGACTTAAGGGAAACGATTGCGCGCTTGGTGTCCTTGCGCTTGCCCAAGCCAAACTTGGTGCGGCGAGTCTTACCAACGCGGTTAAGAGTGTTGACCTTGTCAACCTTTACGTTGAAGATCGCTTCGATAGCCTGCTTGATTTCAGTCTTGTTCGAGCGAGGGTCAACCTCAAAGGTGTACTTGCCGTTGTCGATCAAGTTGTAGCTCTTCTCAGAAACAACAGGCTTGATGATTACTTCGCGTGGGTCCTTCTGAATTTCAGTCATGACTACGCCTCCACTTCAGATGAAGAAGCAACAGCCTTAGCTGATGCACCCTTAGCTGGGCCAGCGATGAATGCGTCAAGTGCTGCCTTGGTGAATACCAAGTCATCGCTCAACAGAATGTCGTAAGCGTTTAGCTGGTCAACAGGCAGAACGTGAACGCCCTGGATGTTGCGCAAGCTCTTGTAGCTCAGGTCATCGGTGCGGTCTAGAACGATCAACACGTTGCGACGCTGAGTTAGCTGAGCAAGGATCGCAGCAGCTGCCTTTGTTGAAGGAGTCTTGCCAATTGCGAATTCGTTGATTACGTGTAGACGACCGTTACGTGCGCGGTCTGATACAGCACCGCGAACCGCAGCAGCCTTCATCTTCTTAGGTGTGCGCTGGTCGTAGTCACGAGGCTTTGGACCGTGAGTGACGTAACCACCGCGCATCTGTGGAGCACGAAGCGAACCCTGACGCGCGCGACCGGTTCCCTTCTGCTTGAAAGGCTTCTTACCGGTTCCAGAAACTTCACCGTGACGCTTGGTTGATGAAGTACCCTGACGAGCTGCTGCCTGCTGGGCAACAACAACCTGGTGGATTAGTGGAACGTTGGTCTGTGCGTCGAACAGTTCAGCAGGAAGGTCAACTGACCCTGCCTTCTTACCTGCAACGTCTAGAACGTCAAGCTTTGTGGTTTCTGCCATTTGACTTACGCTCCCTTCACTGCGTTGCGAACGAATACCAACTGGCCCTTAGGACCAGGGATTGCGCCCTTGATGATTAGAAGACCCTTCTCAGCATCAACTGCGTGAAGAGTTAGGTTCATGGTGGTCACGCGGTCTGAACCCATGCGGCCAGCCATCTTCTTGCCGCGGAAAACGCGACCCGGTGTAGATGACATACCAATTGATCCAGGCTTACGGTGGTTGCGGTGAGCACCGTGAGATGCAGATACACCAGCAAAGCCGTGACGCTTCATGTGACCGGCGAAGCCCTTACCTTTTGAGGTACCGACTACGTCAATCTTTGAGCCAACTTCTAGAGTCTCAACACCAAGTTCCTGACCAACTGTGTATTCAGCTGCATCAGCAGTGCGGATCTCTGCGATGTGACGACGAGGAGTAACGCCAGCCTTTGCAAAGTGACCAGCTAGAGGCTGGGTGGTCTTGCGTGGGTCGATGGCGCCGTATGCAACCTGGATAGCTTCGTAGCCATCGGTTTCAGCGTTCTTGATCTGGGTGACAACATTCGAGCCGGCCTCAACTACGGTCACAGGAACAAGCTTGTTGTTCTCGTCCCATACCTGAGTCATGCCGAGCTTCTTACCCAGAAGTCCCTTTACGGTTCTATTTACAGACATGATTTCCTTAGAGCTTGATCTCGATGTTGACATCGGCAGGAAGGTCGAGACGCATCAATGAGTCAACTGCCTTAGGAGTTGGGTCAATGATGTCGATCACGCGCTTGTGGGTGCGCATCTCGAAGTGCTCGCGGCTGTCCTTGTACTTGTGAGGAGAGCGGATCACACAGACCACGTTCTTCTCGGTAGGCAAAGGCACTGGGCCCACCACAGTCGCACCGGCACGTGTAACTGTGTCGACGATCTTGCGTGCCGAAGTGTCAATAACCTCGTGGTCATATGACTTAAGTCGAATGCGGATTTTCTGTCCGGCCATCTTGACTCGCTCTCCTATATTTTTGTCAAAGCTCCGACCCACGCTGTCGGGCGTGTCGTTTCTCAAAGAGAAATGAAACCCTAAAACGTAAATCAGATACATTTTTGTTCTTGCTCCAGGGGGCTTGCTTCCCTTTGTTTATAAGGGTTCTGGGCACATGCCTGGAGTGGTTCACGCCAAGATAGGCGCGACTACTCACGAACTTGACAATCCTGCCACAGTTAGGCGTGTCAAAGCAAATTAAATTGGCAATTAAGGCGTAAATTATGCGATTTAAATTAACGAGCTTGCAAGCTTACGTTTGGCAGATCAGGGGCTGGGATGTAGCCGCCGATGGAATCTTCAAATGACGGGAATCTTGGGGTGGACTGGGCGTTCCACTCTTCACGCGCTTTGGCGATGTCTTGGTGGGTGCGACCAATGAAGTTCCACCACATCAAAATCTTCTCGCCAAACGGCTCGCCGCCGAGCATCAGCACGATGGCGTCCGGGCTGGCCTCGAGCAGCACGCTCTCGGCGCCCGCGGCAACAAAATACAACCCCGATACGGGCACTGGCTGCCCATTTACCATCAAGTCCCCACTGGCCAGCATGAAACCGTACTCAAACTGGCTACTTAATGGGATTCGGGTGCTAATTTGGCGGTAAAATCGCAGTTCTGCCCCTATCATCGGCGAAAAGGTCTTAGTCTTTGCCGTTTTACCCATGAATTCGCCGGCAAGCACGGTCGCCTGAAAGTCTTCGTGAATGATTACCGGCAAGTTGTTCTGATGCTCGAACTCTGGGGCGGTGTCCATTGCACCCTTGGGTAGCGCAATCCAAAGTTGAACGGCGTGCAGATTCTCTGGACCTCTAAGCGATAGTTCTGAGTGGGCAATGCCGTGGCCAGCGGTCATGAGGTTAAGTTGGCCAGGTTTGATGATTTGGACCGAGCCGATTGAATCTCGGTGCTCGATTGCGCCCTCGATTAGCCAGGTCGCGGTTTGTAACCCGGTGTGCGGGTGGGCAGCCACGACCATGCCGTCGGTTTGCTCGGTTGGGCCAAAGTGATCGACAAAGCACCAGGCACCGATCATTTTCAAATCACGATGCGGCAGCGTGCGACGAACCTCTACCCCGGTTCGGGTTGTTAGTTTTACGGAGCGCGGCTGGATCAGCATTTCTCTAAGTCAAACAGAAAAATGGTAAAGAAAATCCCCCGGACCCAAATGATGGGTTGCCGGGGGATGAATCCGATGGAGTTAGATTTACTTCTTCTTGCTTTTAGCTGACTTCTTTGCAGCAGCCTTCTTAGGAGCAGCCTTCTTCACAACCTTCTTAGCAACCTTGGTTGCTACCTTTGCGGTTGCCTTCGCTGAGGCCTTCTTAGGAGCGACCTTTTTGGCAACCTTCTTGGCTACCTTTGACGCAACCTTAGTTGCGACCTTCTTAGTTGCCTTGGTAGTTGCCTTGGCAACGGCTTTCTTGGTTGCCTTTGCTACAGCCTTTTTAGGAGCGGCCTTCTTGGTAACTTTCTTGGCTACCTTAACGGCTGCCTTCTTTGCTACTTTCTCAGTTGCCTTCTTTGCAGCCTTCGCTGCAACCTTTGCCGGATCAACCGGCTTCTTCTCTGTCTTTTTTGCCGCAGGCTTTGCTGCAGCTTTCTTGGCAGCTGGCTTAGCAGCTGCTGTCTTCAAAATAGTCATAGGCGCAACCTTGGCAGATGAACCTTAACGAATATTCGAAAAAGGACTGTTAGAAAGTTAAATCTCTATTTACGAAGTTAACTTTTTCAATCAGATTGACGCGGCGAAATAACCAACCGGGTTGTCGCCACCAAGAACTTCAGGTGCAATCTGCGCAACAAGTTGGTCGTGAACTTCTTGGGTCATTAGTCCGTGATCCAAAAACAGTTTTATGGCTACTAACGGCGCCGGTCGAAGAGCGCCGTCGGCAACCTTTACGGCAGCGGCGAAGCCATCGGTGTTGGCAACAATGAAAACGCCCTCGGCGCCCAGCTTTGAAACAACGCCGGTCTGCGAACTAGAGCCATGCTGCATGATCAGGGCATCTGGGCTTTTGGCATCGGCGACGGCCCAGGAGTTTTGCATCATGGCCTGAGCAATCTCAGAATCTTCAGACGCAAACTTGCCGAGGGCTTTGGCCAGACCCAGCAGTGAGACAGCGTGCAGCGGTGCGCCGCAACCGTCAACAGTTGAGTGTGAAACCGGCTCGCCCGAATACTCTTCAAAGACTTCAACGATTGATTTTTGTAGCGGGTGGCTTGGGTCCAAGTAGGTATCGGTGTTCCACCCGGCGGCTACGCAGGCGGCTATAAAACCGGCGTGCTTGCCAGAGCAGTTGAAGCAGGCTTTGGTTTCGGCGATTGCCTGTGCACGAGCGGCCGAATTGGTTGGCCAAGCAACCGGGCACTGCAAGGCATCTTCGCCAAGGCCTACGGAATTGAGAATTGAGAGCACCAGATCGGTGTGTGCTTTGGTGCCGTGGTGACTACCCGCAGATATTGCCAATTCTGCGCCGGTTAATCTGAGTCCCGCGCGTCGGGCGGCAACTGCCTGAAGCGGTTTGACGGCGCTGCGCGGGTAAATCAATTTCTTGGAATTACCGTGCTCGGCAAGCAGCTTGCCCGATGGATCAACTAAGCAGGCGATGCCAAAGTGCTGCGACTCAACCAAATCGTTGCGCACCAAATTTGCAATTGGAACTAAGTCGCCGGCTTCAAAATCAATCACGTGATGAGCCTAACTAAAAAAGAAACGAAAAATCCCCCAGCCGAAGCCGGGGGATTTTTCTAAAAACTAAGTAATAAAAATTACTTGGTGATCTTGGTTACGGTACCCGCACCAACGGTACGTCCACCTTCACGGATAGCGAAGCGAAGACCCTCTTCCATAGCAATTGGCTGAATTAGCTCAACTGACATTTCGGTGGTGTCGCCAGGCATAACCATTTCAGTACCAGCAGGAAGGGTGATAACACCAGTCACGTCAGTGGTACGGAAGTAGAACTGTGGGCGGTAGTTTGCGTAGAACGGGTTGTGACGACCACCCTCATCCTTTGAAAGGATGTAGACGTTTGCGTCGAAACCAGTGTGAGGAGTGATTGAGCCTGGCTTACAAACAACCTGGCCGCGCTCAACTTCTTCACGCTTGATACCACGGATCAAGATACCTACGTTCTCGCCTGCTTCTGCATGGTCAAGTAGCTTGCGGAACATTTCGATACCGGTAACGGTGGTCTTCTGCTTCTCTCGGATACCAACGATTTCAACTTCGTCGTTCACGTTAACCTGACCACGCTCTACCTTGCCAGTAAGAACGGTTCCACGACCAGTGATGGTGAAAACGTCTTCAACAGGCATAAGGAATGGCTTGTCGGTGTCGCGCTGTGGCTCTGGAATGTGAGTGTCACATGCATCCATAAGCTCAAGAACGCGCTTGCCCCACTCTGCGTCACCCTCAAGTGCCTTTAGAGCTGAAACCTTGATAACAGGTGCGTCATCGCCAGGGAACTCGTAGGTGTTTAGAAGTTCACGAACTTCCATCTCTACTAGGTCTAGGATTTCTGCGTCATCAACCATGTCTGACTTGTTTAGCGCTACAACGATGTAAGGAACACCAACCTGGCGAGCAAGAAGCACGTGCTCCTTGGTCTGAGGCATAGGACCGTCAGTTGCTGCTACTACAAGAATCGCACCATCCATCTGAGCTGCACCAGTAATCATGTTCTTGATGTAGTCGGCGTGGCCCGGAGCGTCTACGTGAGCGTAGTGGCGCTTCTCGGTCTGGTACTCAACGTGTGAGATGTTGATGGTAATACCGCGCTGCTTCTCTTCTGGAGAGTTGTCGATCTGGTCGAATGCAGATGCGGTGTTTAGTGTTGGGAACGCGTCGTGTAGAACACGGGTGATCGCAGCAGTCAAAGTGGTCTTACCGTGGTCAACGTGACCGATGGTACCAATGTTGACGTGCGGCTTGGTGCGCTCGAATTTCGCCTTAGCCATTATGGGTCCTCCTCAGGACTCGTTGTTCACTCGGACCTTTTTGGGCCCGACAGAATTGGGATTTACAGAGTTACTATCTTACTTGGATTCGCGGTAGCCGAAAAGCTACTACTCGCCCTTGTTCTTTTGAACGATTTCGTCAGCAACAGCCTTTGGAACCTCTTGGTAGGTTTCGAAGGTCATTGAGTAAACCGCGCGTCCAGAAGTCTTTGAGCGCAGGTCACCAACGTAACCGAACATTTCAGACAATGGCACGAGGGCGCGAACGACCTTGACGCCTGAAGCGTCGTCCATCGACTGGATCTGACCACGACGCGAGTTTAGGTCGCCGATTACGTCACCCATGTATTCCTCAGGGGTACGTACTTCAACGGCCATCAACGGCTCGAGCAGAGTAGGTGCTGCAAGGCGTGCTGCTTCTTTATAAGCAATCGAGCCTGCAATCTTAAACGCCATTTCAGACGAGTCAACATCGTGGTAGGCACCATCAAGCAAGGTTGCCTTCACGCCAACTACTGGGTAGCCAGCCAAAGTACCAACGAGCATTGCATCCTGGATACCAGCGTCAACTGACGGAATGTATTCGCGAGGAACACGACCACCGGTTACAGCGTTTACGAATTCGTAGGTCTTGTCGCCTTCTACTTCCATAGGCTCCAGAGAAATCTGGATCTTCGCGAACTGACCTGAACCACCGGTCTGCTTCTTGTGGGTGTAGTCGTACTTGTCGACCTTGCGCTTTAGAGTCTCGCGGTAAGCAACCTGTGGCTTACCAACGTTTGCCTCAACCTTGAACTCGCGACGCATACGGTCAACCAAGATGTCAAGGTGAAGTTCACCCATACCTGAAATAACGGTCTGACCAGTTTCGTGGTCGTGCTCAACGCGGAAGGTTGGGTCTTCCTCTGAAAGCTTCTGGATAGCTAGACCTAGCTTCTCCTGGTCACCCTTGGTCTTTGGCTCAATCGCAACAGAGATAACTGGCTCTGGGAAAGTCATTGACTCAAGCACAACTGGGTTTGCTGGGTCACAAAGTGTGTCACCAGTAGTGGTGTCCTTTAAACCAATCGCTGCGTAAATGTGTCCGGCGGTTATGGTGTCAACCGGGTTTTCCTCGTTGGCGTGCATCTGGAACAACTTACCGATGCGCTCTTTCTTGTCCTTGGTGGAGTT
>JACCDY011077946.1_pt1 | contig 20607 bp, 13 predicted proteins | sample 7446391 | NCBI WGS metagenome assembly JACCDY01 (sample SAMN15323451, study PRJNA562643) | freshwater metagenome | isolation source: river surface water | place: USA:Blue River Watershed | collected 2017-08-18 | reverse complement strand
TAATACTTGCAAGGCTTTTGTGAAGGCCTCTTTCGAGAAACTACGGTACATTTCACCTAAACCTGTTTCCCAATATTTCATGGCTACTTTTTGGAATCCTGGCCAGGTTAAGGTCTCCCAAAGCTCCTTCGCATCAATTCCTAATTTCTTGTAACCCTCTTTTTTAAAGGCCAAAACCGCATTCGGTCCCGCCTCCACGCCACCTTTCATCATGCGCGTAAAGTGCACGCCTAGGAAAGGGAAATTTGGATCTGGCACCGGATAGATGAGATTCTTTACTAGGTATTCTTTGTCTTTTCTCAGCTTAAAGTATTCCCCACGGAATGGTATGATACGTACATCTAATGGATCTCTTTGCGTCATTTGGGCTACTTTATCTGAGTAAAGGCCCGCACAGTTTATGATTAACTTCGCCTCATAAACGGACTTCGTTGTTTCTACAATTGAGAAAGTCAAACCTTTTTTAATATCCAATACTTGTTCCCCTAGGTGCATTTCGCAACCCTTGATTTGGGCCCCAACCGCTAATTTTGCAGCCACTGCTCGGTAATCTACGATTCCCGTTTGCGGAACAAACATCCCCTCTACCCCCGTCACGTGCGGCTCGTATTCGCGCATTTGCTCCAAATTCAATTTCCGGATACCAGCTAATCCATTTTCTTGGCCACGCTGGAACAAGGTTTCTAATTGTGGGCGTTGTTCATGGGTAGAAGCAACCACCACTTTACCCGTTAACTCGAATGGGATATCCTCTTTTGTACAATATTCAATGAGTTGATGGTATCCTTCGATGCAATTTTTCGCCTTTAAAGAACCCGGTTTGTAATACAATCCCGAGTGGATTACGCCGGAGTTATTACCTGTTTGGTGCATGGAAACCATGTTTTCTTTCTCAAACAAAGCGATCTGAAGATCTGGACGCGCTTCTAATAAACGGTGCGCTGTTGCGAGGCCTACGATGCCGCCGCCTACAATGATTACGTCTAATGCCATAAATTGAAATTTGAAGAACAAATATACGGCTAATCGATGGTAAAAAGAATTATTCGTAGCTTTGAGCTATGAACCCGCGGATCGAGCAATTGTATCAAATTTCCAAAGCCCCTACTCGGACCATTTTAGGTCTCATGTCGGGAACATCTTTGGATGGTTTAGATTTGGCTTTGGTGCGCTTTACAGGTTTTGGGCTAGCTACCTCTTACGAGATTTTACACTACGATACCCGCCCTTATCCTGCAGATTTTAAGGAGTCTATTCGTTCGGTTTTTGCCAAAGAAACCATTCATTTCCCTACCCTTTCGACGCTTAATGCGCAAATTGGACGTTTACACGCCTCTTTGATTTTAGAGGTTTTAGCTAACTGGGGAGTTAATCCATCTCAGGTAGACGCGATTGCCTCTCACGGCCAAACCGTCATGCACCGCCCAGACAGAACAGGCAAACTTCCACATTCCACCCTGCAAATAGGCGACGGAGATCACATCGCTCAGTTAACAGGCATTATCACCCTTTCCGACTTCCGTCAAAAGCACGTGGCAGCCGGTGGCGAGGGAGCTCCTTTAGCGATGTTTGGCGATTATTTCCTATTCTCTAAGAAAGGTGAAAATCGAATTTTACTAAACATAGGCGGCATCGGAAACTTTACTTATTTACCCGCTTCTGGAGATCCAACTGGCATCTTAGTAACCGACACCGGCCCAGGGAACACCTTAATCGATGCAGCGGTTCGCCGTTATTTCAATAAAGCTTATGACGAAGATGGCGCCATCGCCCTATCCGGAAAAATCGATACCAGTATTTTAGCAGAGCTATTGAGCCTGAGCTTTTTCAAGGATCAATTCCCCAAAAGCACTGGCCCTGAATATTTCAACTTAGACATTGTTCACGCGTCTATCAGCCCGGCTGATTTAATCGCAACCTTGACTGAATTCACCGCCCAAAGCATTGCCCTCGCCATGAAAACCTACATTCCTTCTTCTGTAGAGGGCACCGTTTATGTAAGTGGTGGCGGTAGCAAAAATCCGGTGATCATGGCCCGCTTAGCCCAACTTCTTCCCTTCCGCGTTTGTGAAAGCGACGAATTAGGCATGCCTTCGGCTGCAAAAGAGGCTGTTTTATTTGCTTTGTTAGCGAATGAGACGCTGGCGGACTCGCCTGGTGCGGAGAGATTGGGGGATTCGCCGTGGGTAAGTTTAGGTAAGATTTCATTATAAAATCCGGCGGATTTTATAATGAAATCTTAAGAGATTAGAGATTAGAGAGTATAGAGTAGAGATTTAAAGCATAGAGCATAGAGCATAAAGAATAAAGTTGGAATCGCCTATGGCGATGTATATGTTGAAAAATCCTTCGGACTCATTTCCTCCGGACTTTCGACTAACGACTGACCACTGTCAACTGGCGACTTTTAAGCTACTAAGTAGCGCAAAACATGAAATACAAATTTACCGACTCCATCCTTTTCGAGGACGCAGATTTTATTGTGATTAACAAACCCTCTGGCATTTCGACACTCGATGAGCGGAAGGATGATTTAGCGCCGGCCATCTTGCGTTTAGCGAAAGAATATTCATCGGATGCACAGGTGGGACATCGTTTGGATAAAGAAACATCAGGGGCTTTAGTTATTGCTAAAAATCCAGAGGCCTACCGCCACATTTCAATGCAATTCGAGCACCGCGAAACGGCGAAACGCTACCACGCTGTCGTGGAGGGGATGCAGGACTGGGATGGCTTTCTAGTGAACTTACCCATTTTACCATTGAAAGATGGAAAAGTGGTGATCGATCGGGCCAAAGGAAAGCACGCCGAAACCTGGTTCCGAACTTTGAAAGTATTCCGGGGCTATACTTTGGTCGAATGTATGCCTATTACTGGACGCATGCACCAAATTCGCATTCACCTGACTTGCCTAAAAGCGCCTATCGTTTGTGATGCAATGTATGGTGGGCCTGAGATTTACCTATCTGACCTGAAACGTAATTTCCATTTGAAAAAAGACACTGAAGAACTTCCTTTAATGCGCCGCGTCGCACTTCATGCGCATAGTTTATCATTTAATCTCATGAATGGAGACCCCATTACGGTAGAGGCGCCCTATCCAAAAGATTTCAATGTGCTGGTTAAGACTTTGGAGAAGTATTCGTAATTTTACAGCCCTGGCTCCGTAGTTCAATGGATAGAATGTAGGTTTCCGGTACCTAAGATGAAGGTTCGATTCCTTCCGGGGCTACTTTAAAAGTAAATGACACGGCTTTCTGAACGCAGGAAGCCGTGTTTATTTTAAGATCACCGATTTTTTCCTAAATCGCTCACATACTTATTTAAGCCCATTAATTTTCAATAACCACACATCAAAAACTTTTGAATGTTGGCGCCAATTTAAATGTGACTCTTCGGGTTCGTCAAACGATACGTCAATTTTACCATCGCTTACATATTGTGGGCTGAGCTGAAACTCCTTGAACTCTCCCATGCCTTTTTGATAAAGCGTTGGCGCAATTCGAACCCCATCTACACGCAATAAGGCCTCGCCATAACCTGAAATCCGTATGGTGTATTTGGCATTCGGGTCTAGATCAACATAGGCTAGTTTAGGGAAATTTTGATACAATTGGGAGGATAGTCGGCGCCTACTTTTACCATTTTCCTCCCAAAGCACATCCGTTCCATCATCCGTTCGAGTCGTCACACGGGGACCTTTCGCGACATCTGATACGTTATCGTAAAAACTACCAATACCTGGATTCTCCCAATTCGCAATCACCGCAATGCGCGCCAATTGATCGTCCTCTTTGGGCATTTTTTTAATTTTTTCGAACTCATCAGCTAACCACCACCGGTTATTAAGTGGGTAATCAATAAAATCCAATATGGCCCCACGTTCTGCGCCACTAGCCCGGTACTTCTCCACACTCGTTTGCAATCCAATGGAGTTAAATAATGCATCGCAATAGGAGATGATTTTTTGACGTAAGTCTGAATTTTCCGACACATTATCTGGTTCATTAACCTTCGCAAGTGCCATTTCCATCGCTTTAAGGACACCTATTTCGCTAGCTTTGGCTAAGATTAAATTCGCTTGTTGCTCTAATTTTTGCTCACTGATTTTGCGCCTTTTTACATAGGTATCGTAATATGCACGCAACAATAGCTGTTGCCAACGCCAATTATTCTTCAAGGTTGGATATTGTAATTCTAAATTTACCCAATAAGCAAACGTTGTTTCGATACCTCCATTTTCCTCTACCGGACCATCCCAATTACGCTCCAATGCCAAAATACCATCAGCCACTTTCTCGGATACCTGATAGCCAAAAAAGAATCGCGCATAGTCAACTAACACCTCACGCACGTCTTTTGAAGGATCGACCGATTTTTGGCTCCAAACAACTTTATTGACATCATCATGCACACCATCGGAATAAGCGATAGATCCATCTGTCAAATGCGCAAATCGCTGATGTATTTTCGCATAATATACCGGCTGAGGATTCGAAACCTCCCGACCCTCGGTGAGGGCAAATGCTTGATCCCAATTTTCTGTAGGATATTGGCAACGTACCGTATGAGTAATATCTGGGTAATGCCGGTGCTTGTATTGTTTGGGCAATCTAAAACGGGTACTTGCCAGATCAGGGCTGCTAGGACCTGTGACTACTCCCGCTAGCCAATTGGGCTGATATTTTTCTAGGTATTCATAAAAATAATTAACCTCCTCATCACTAAATCCTTGCAAAGAAACCCACATCCCCGCTGAAGGATGTGATAATTTCAATTCTGCTGCGATTGCTTTTAAGAATGGCAACACATATTTTGGATGATTACTTCCAGGATCACCCCCTGGAAAAAAAACGCCATCGATCTTTGGCGTTCTCTTGTAAAAATCAGCATGCTTCACGACCTCCTGCTTAAACTTGGCTTCATCCGCTAAGTCCACAACTGCAGGTGTCCAAACCCAATAATCAAGCCCATAATTCGAACAGATTTGGCTTAATTTAACATTCATTTCCTCCCGAGATAACTTCATGTGAGGCCCGAGCGGGCTGTCCTCCATGGGAATATTTTCAATCGCATTCATTCCAAAAAGCGCTAAATCTCGAATGTACAGTTCATACTGCTTCGGATCCCAAGCATCCCATGAATTCGCTGTGTTTCGATAACCCAACTGGTGGCCTCGAATTGTATGCAGCGGTGAAACAGCCACTTCGTATTTCTTATCCACTAAAATTTTATTCTTTGACAAATGAGCTTTTCGAAAAAACTCCCCCATGGAATATAAAATACCTCTTTCATCCCCACCTATGAGCCATAAAATAGGCCTTTTAGTACTAACATCGATGGAAAAAGCATATCCCTCTTTGGCAAAAGCAGGCGAATTTTTAGGCAATTGGGGCAACGGAATGCCATGCAAATTTTGATCAGATGCAAACGCCAAAGCAATCATCGGCGTCATATCCGATTGATCTTGCACACGCAAATTAATCTCAGTCCGCTTTTTAATCTCTTCCTGAATCAATCTAATATAGGTTTCTCTAAAAGGAGATTTTAATTCTTTTGTTACCAATACATGCGCATTCGAAAAGTCAACTATTTGCGCTTGACTCGAAAAAGCAAACGAAATAAAAAACAATGCTTGAACTAATTTTCTCATAGGTACCAATGTTATGGAATTGAAAAATTTTGTGCTAGTTAGCACAAATAGGTAAACCCCGCCAATAAAATTTTATATTGCCAATCATTCCTGAAAAATAACATTTTAAATAAAATTTACGATGAAGTTAAATCAAGAAATCATTCAACTATTTGATGAATATACACATAAGCCTTTAACTAGAGAGGTATTTTTAAGTCGATTAACCAAATTAATCGGTGGCACAACTGCATTAAGCACGATTTTGCCCGCTTTGGAGGGCAGTTATGCGGCAAGTGCGCAAGTTGCCGAGGATGATAGCGACTTACTCATTTCAACCGCGGAATTCCCTTCCCCTAATGGCGTTATCAAAGGATATTTAGCCCAACCCAAGCAGGCAAAAAAGCGCTTGGGTGCTGTTTTGGTTATACATGAAAACAGAGGCTTAACCCCACACATTAAAGACGTTACTAGGCGAATCGCCAAGGAGGGATTTATTGCGTTAGGAATCGACGGCTTGAGTCAATTTGGTGGGACGCCCATCAATGAAGATGAAGGGAGAGCGCTAATTGGTAAATTAGATGCGAGGCAAAACATAGAAAATATGCTGAGCGGTCTAAGCTACCTAAGATCCTTGAAAAATAGTAACCAAAAAACCGCCTGCATTGGATTCTGTTGGGGAGGTGGAGTCGTAAACGATTTGGCTGCCGCGGATCCAGCATTAACTTTAGGCGTGCCGTATTACGGTCGGCAAATCGACGCTACACTCGTGCCTAAAATTAAGGCCAAATTAATGCTTCATTATGCCGGTTTAGATGAACGTATCAATGCGGGTATTCCAGCCTATGAAAATGCGCTAAAAAGCAATCAGATTGATTATCAATTATTCATTTATGAAGGCGCACAGCATGCCTTTAATAATGACTCATCCCCAGCGCGCTATCAGAAAGAACCAGCCGATTTAGCTTGGAGTAGAACAATAAATTTCTTCAAAAAACATTTGAAGGAATAATAAACTTTTGTTTTGATCTAGGTTTCCAATACCTAAGATGAGGCAGGAATCGCGTCCGACTCGATTCCGTCCGAGGCTAATCCAATAAAAAAAGGACACTTCGAAAGAGGTGTCCTTTTTTAGTTTAGTTAAAAAATCAAGTAGAAATCAGATGTCCTACACCAGGTTTTGGAACACTTCTATCTGATTTAAACAACGATTGATTACTTTTTCATTTTCTAACCATTCATTATTACTTATTTGTTCATTATTTATCACCATTAATTACAAATGGCTGATCACCATCAGTAATGATTACTTTTGCGTTAGGTGATGATGACAGTTTATACAATGCTTCAATTGAGTTAAAACGTATCAACAGTGGTGATAATCCCTCTGAAATAATCTTATTTGCATCTCTCACACCCTGTGCTTCAATAATTTTTCTTGTCGCTTCCAAACGTTCTTTGTTTAGAACGAATTCCATTCTTTGAGCATCTTGTTCTGCTTCCAATTTTTCACCGATGGCCGTTGTTAACCCAGCTGGTAATACGATACTCTTAAGTAGAACCGATTCAATTATAAATCCTCTTTCATTTAATTGGCCATTCATTAACTTTTGAATATCCTTTTCTATAATTGAGCGTTGACCAGTATGTAAATCTTTCGCAAAATATTGTGAAGATATATCGGCAACAGCTGAACGAAATATAGGTAAGATCACAACCTGCTCGTAATTAGTTCCTAATTTTTCAATAATCAATGGTGCGTAACTACCATCCATTCTATACAGAATAGATACTTCAGATTGAACCGTTAGACCTTCTTTTGATGGTAGTGGTAATCTTACTTCCATATTGATTGTTCGTACCGGTAATTTTATGATGGTAGATAATAACGGGTTGTAAAATTTAGCTCCTTCCATTAATGATTTTTGCTGTATTTTACCAATTGTTCGCTTCACACCAACCTCTCCCTGTCGAATCACTGCACAACTTGATAAGCCGATAATAGTGATTAGAATTAAAACAATTTTCGAAATTGAATACCCTTGATTTTTCATTTTGTTTAGTTTATAGATGAATTAAAATTTTTGAGATTATCATCGATAACATCTCTTTGATGATTCCAAAACCCTTCATCGTATGAAAAAATGCATTGTCTGTATGCTTCATCCGTAGGGTTTAAGGCAATCAAAACTACGTATCGGTCTTTAGGAACTAAATTTAGATTGTTTTTTATATGAGTTAACTGGTTTAACATTATTTAACTCCAAAGAAATTAATTTTCAGGAGGTTTCGTAGCCATGAGACCAACAGTTTGTGAATATGACGGGAATGATACAACGGCGGCTTGCCTAGCGGTCTATGTGCATGGATTAGCGGCTGATATGGCAGTGGAAACTCAATCGAAATCCAGCCTGGTGGCGTCCGATATTATTGCTGGTCTGGGTAAAACGAGGTTACTGGACTAATACCTTTGGTATACATCTGGAAAATATTTCAATGTTCCTGATGAGTCAAAATCCACGATGGTGTACCAAAAAATAACAAGGTAAGGGTCTTTAGAGGTGAGCGGGATATTTTTAGTCTTCTTCTTTTGTATATCAGCTTTAATTAAATCCTGTTTTGTGTTTAGCACTAAGGAGGCTAGTTCAAGAGGCTTTTCTACCCGGACACATCCGTGGCTGAAAAAGCGATTTTCTTTCGCAAAAAGATGCTTGGAATCGGTGTCATGGAGGTAGAGAAAATAGGGATTGTTGAATTGAAATTTCAAGGAGCCTAAAGAATTTGCGTTACCACTGTTTTGGCGTAAAGTATAGGGAAAATTACCCCGGCTCAAACCACTCCAATTCACGGCAGCGGGATCAACTACTTTGTGAGTAGAATCTAGAACGCGGATACGATTTCTTTTTAAATAGCCCGCATTCTTAATAATGCGTGGCAACATTTCACGGGTGGCAATATTTCTAGTCACATACCAATAAGGGTTTACCGTTAGTTGATTTAGTGAGCTCAACAAGGTGGAAGTTGGTGTTCTTTTCTTCCCTACAACCACTTTCATCGTCACTTGTTTCTTGCCATGATCGAAAACTTGAAGGGTAGCAGACGGAATATTTACTAAGATAATCTTGTACTTCTTTTTTAGGCCTTCTAACCACTGGTAATTATTAGCGGCAATCGTCAATTGCCGTTTTTTCCAAGGGTCTTTTTCCTCCGAAAACCTACGTCTAATTTCAAGCACTTCATTACTTACCGTGGCAGATGTGTCTATGGCAGGCACAAAACTCTTGTAACGAAAAAAGGGTGTATAAATTTTTTGTGAGAAGGCACAAAAAGAAATAAAAACTAGAATAATTGTTTTTAATGCACTCATTTAATCGGGATAAAACGACCTAAATCAATTGATTAGATGAGTGAAATTACCTGCAATTAGAAGAATAACCAAAAACTTTTAACACGATTAATTTAACGGTCAAAAATTGCCTTCTACTCCATTAAATCGAGATGATGGCGCCAGCCTTTAAGTATTAATGTGGGGCGCCCGTTTCGAATCGATGGTTTTACGATTTCGCCATCTAAAATCCAGCGTTTGTAGGTTGCGGTTTTTGGACTAAAATAGAGCGTCCAATTCTTTTTCTGACGAAACTTATACGTACTTTTTTTCGTGCTTCGAACATAAGAAACATCAATAGAGTTATCCCCTATTTCCACTTTTTTAATAGAGCCTGAACGAAGCGAATCTGGCCAGGACGGGTGTAAATAAATCTCTTTTTTATAGGCCAAAGGCTGTATTCCAAAAAACTGTTGAATCACCGGCACTTCAAACGCATAACTATTCCAGGCCTGCGTCATCATTCCATAATCAGGCGAAACTTCGTATATCGAACCCGGCAAAGCAAAGGAGAATGTGCGCAACATGCGTTGCACAAGATTATAAGCCTGGTTTGGGTGGCCATAATTGTTCTCAGAAATAGCTTGCACACCCGTAGGTAAGGTCATCACGGTACCGGTGTAAGTGAATTCAGATTTACCGACTTTAGCAGCATAGGATTCCGCCTTTTCAGAATTCGCAGAACGATCAATTCCGGTCACATACATCCCAAATTTATTACGGAACTTCTCTGCAGTTTTCAAGGCTTCCGAGGCTTTTTCAGCATCAGCCAATCCCGTTTCCATAGGTGTATTCACCACCCAATTATGATGCAAAACAAAACCCCTTTTCGTGGTATCTGGGTTAGCCGAAATTTGCTTTTCCAAAGCCTGCAGTTCCTCCACAGCCCAGTCATTTTTCAATCCAGTTGCGCGCTCAATGGCATCTTTCGTCAAGCGCAATGCCTGATTCTTTGTTCCTCTGAAGTCTGCAAATGAATGTGACGAGGGCACCCAGAAATCGTTGTTAACTTTGAATCGAATCGCTTCATATTTCGCAAAATAGTCCTTAGCTAACTCCGCGCGACCCAAGGCCTCCGCTAGCTTAGATGCGTCTAAAAAAGCTTTACCGCTGTAGGCCGCCACATCAATCATCTCGGAATCCAATCCATGAATTTCCATCATTCCGTTTCCATCCGGAATCAAATTATGGTCCTTGTCCTGCTGCATTAGCCATTCAAGGCCTTTTTCAACCACGGGAAAATACTTCGCTAAAAAAGCTTTATCACCGGTCCAGCAATATATTTTGTATATCAAGGAGGCAAACTGAGGCGTTTCATTGACATTCCCTGGATTATAAACAGATCCGTTTGTGCTTACCTCGTGGACAATTCTGCCGTTTCCATTCGTCTTTTCAGAGAGTTTAGCGATTAAGTCAATCGTAGAGTAAGCGATGTCTTTTCGGCCAGAGGAGATCAAGCCTTGCAAAGAATAGGTCATATCTCCGCCAAAAAACCAGGGGTAATCCGGCATCCCCGCCGTAATGCCGCGACCGATTCCATCGACATCATTAATCAGCCAATCCGCATTGTATTTTAACCACCGCATGGCTTTAGTTAATTCGGGATCCGAAAGCTGGATTTCAGATTGAGCAGCTATTTTTTGATAGCGCTGTTTTTTAGCTAGGACTAGGGAGGGCCCATTTTCTAATACATTCCCAAAAGTGGCTAATGCCTCCAATTCAGAAACAATAGAACCCGCTATGACAAAGGGAAACGAGATATGTCCATTAGCAGGAATTTCAAGCGAATAAGTAGATTGAGAAACGGCAACATTCGGCTTTTCAGACAGACGCGGCAAGGCCACGTTTTTAGCAGAAAAAGAGCTCCCTACTACCGAAAACCAATTATTTGCAGAGTCCTTTAAAACCGTTTTGCTCTCCTTAAATTGTTGCAAATCCTTCGAATCCACCATCCCGGTTCTTTCCCCTATCCAAACCGGCCGTAAATTCGAACGCGTAATAAGCGAAAATTGTATCGATTTTTTAACTGATGTTTTATTCGTAAAAAGATATTCTACATAGACCGCCTTCTTCCCATCGGGAACGAATTGAAATCGTTGCACTTGGATTTCTGATCCCGTATAATCCTGCTGATTTGCGAATGGATAATTGGTGAAGGAAGATGCTTTATCCAGCTGAACAACTTTGCCACCGTCCGTATAAGAAGCTTCGAAACCGTCCAATAATTTAATGGGATGAGCCCAGATACCCCCCATCTCATCTTTCACGTGCCAACCCATAGGCGGAAAAGATCCATCTTGGTGGCCCACAAGGTATAATTTATCTCCAGCGGTGACGAAGGGAGTAGATAAATACGCAGCTTGACCAGGAATAGATTCAGATGAACGAATGTAGTCGGACACTCTAGTTTGAGCAAATAAGCTGCTGCTGATCAGGAATAAAAAAAGAAATCTCATAGAAGTTGAAATTAATCAAATTCTATGAGACCTCCCTTAAATTCTTTTTTAAACGCCTAAACTCCAACCTTCGCGATACGTGCGTTTAACAAACTGATTCGCGGCGTCGAAATTCGTTACACGCATATTCTCATTATCCCACAATAATTTCGTGTTCGAACCTGGATAGTGATTTCCTTTGCCTGTAGGGCGAGGGAATGGCATATCCGCCACCCGAATAGCTAGATTTGCCATCAAGATTGCTTCCGTTAATGGACCTGCTAATTCGAATGGGGAGCTTAATTGCTTGTTACCATAACCTGCAATTGCACCTTCCACCCACTGTGCGTAATGACCATCTGCGCTGCCCGGAACGCGCTCTAATTTTTGCTTTACTTTTACTTCTTGATTTCTGGTTAAAGGTAATAAACGAGGGTTAGCCGCGTATTCGCTGGCCATCATTTTACCTTTGGTTCCAATAAACAAGATACCAGAATTTCCATCGCCAAATAATTCATCAGGACCTAATTCCTCCGGTCGCTCTGGCTTAATTCCGCCGTCCATCCAATGCATGGTTACTGGTCCCTTTGTCTTAGAGGTTTTTGGGAAAGTTAAGGTGGCGTGACTTGATGGAGGACAGCTGTCTGGGAAGACCCCTCTTTGGCCAAAAGCCGTAAAAACACTGCCCACACTCGCCTGCACATCTGAGGCATATTTTAATCCCAAAACGCGGAACGGCGCTTCCATTAAATGGCAACCTAAATCACCCAAAGCGCCTGTTCCATAATCCCACCAGCCTCTCCAAGAGCCTGGAATCAAATTATCCACATAGTCCTTGTAAGGTGCGGTTCCTAACCATAAATCCCAGTCTAATCCTGCTGGTACCGGTGGTTTCGCGGTAGACCAAGGAATCCCTTGTGGCCAGATAGGTCTGTTTGTCCAAATTTGGACTGTATGTACATCCCCTATAATTCCTGCATCAAACCATTCTACTAATTGACGAACACCGTCTCCGGAAGAACCCTGGTTCCCCATTTGTGTCACCACTTTGTATTTATCAGCCGCCGCCGTTAACATGCGCGCCTCATAAATATCATGAGTCATCTGTTTTTGACCGTATACGTGTTTGCCTAACTGCATGGCAGCCATCGCCTGAACCGCGTGATTATGATCTGGGGTAGAAACAGAAACTGCATCAAAATTTTTCGATTCAATCTCCATCATTTTACGCCAATCCTTGTAGTATTTCGCCTTTGGATAAGCGGCAACTGAATCTTTAGCTTGACGATCATCTACATCGCATAGAAATGCAATTTCAGCCTTCCCACTTTCATAGAATTTTTTCAAATCCGATTTTCCTTTTCCTCCCACTCCTATACCGGCTACTAATAATTTATCGCTGGGAGCTAAAAATCCTTTTCCTCCCAAAACATGGCGAGGTACTATATAAAAACTGGATGCTAAGGCGCTTTTTTCCAAAAAGCTTCGTCTAGAGATGCTCATGATTCAATCGTTTTATAGGTTTATTTTTTTCTAAATTAGAAATAAATAAAATATAAACTACTATAAATCAATCAATTCAGAAATTTCCCTGGGTGCACTTCGTCGTGCGCTGTGTGATCTTGGTAAAATTGGGCAATGCGCAAAAGAGTACCTTCGTCATATAATTTCCCCACGAATGAAATCCCGGTAGGTAAGCCGCTTTTCGCATCTAAACCGGTGGGTACACAAACCACGGGATGGCCTGTTAAATTCGTAATTGCCGATTGATTTCCGCCGCCACGGGACGGACAAATGATGGCATCGTACTGAGAAACGACCTCGTTCACTTTTTGCATTAATACATAGCGGTGACGTTGGGCATTGATGTACTCCACTGCAGGAACAAAACGAGCGGTTCTGAATTGGTTAGGCCAGTCATATTTTGTTTGGCGGGTGAGTTGATCGTCGATATTTTTACGGGTCATCTCGTCAAATTGCGCAGCACACTCTGCCCCGATCACGACGTCCATGATGTTAAATGGGTAGGCTTTTTCGTCTGGAAATTCCACTGGAATTAATTGTACGCCTTGCTTTTTCAGGTCAGCTAACACCTTCCATTCGCTGCGCGTCGTATCTTTTATTTTGTCAAAATAATTTTTTGCATACCCAATCTTCATTCCTTTCAAAGGTCGATTTGACTGGTAATTAAACGGCATATTAACGGCTGCTAAATCCTTTCCATCCGTCCCGTGCAAGTAGTGAAAGACAATCGCCGCATCGTTTGCGGAACGACAAATAGGACCTACTTTATCTAAAGAATAACTTAAGGCCATCGCTCCCGAGCGAGAAATACTTCCAAAGGTGGGACGCAAACCCGTCGCACCACAGGTCGTAGAGGGCGATACAATGCTCCCCCAGGTCTCTGTCCCAATGGCAAAAGGGACTAAACCAGCTACTGTCGCAGAGGCAGACCCCGCGGAAGAACCAGAGGATCCGAAATTCAAATTCCACGGATTTTTCGTTCGTCCTCCATACCAATAATCGCCCATAGCTAAGGCACCTAGGGTGAATTTTGCGACTAAAACAGCACCTGATTCTTTTAGTTTAGCATACACATAGGCATCTTCATCGATTTCCTGATCCTTGTAGGGAGCGGCGCCCCAAGTCGTTTTGGTGCCTTTAACCGCAAACAAATCCTTCAAACCGTAAGGAATTCCATGCAATAAGCCCCGGTATTTCCCTGCTGCTATTTCCTTATCCGCTTGACGCGCCTGCGCTAAAGCGATGTCTTCTTGCACGCTGATCACGCATTGCAAGGTAGGACCGTGTGTCTTAATTCGCTCAATAAAAAAAGAGGTTAATTCGACCGAGCTGATTTGTTTCGTCTTAATCAAATGCGCGAGCTGATCGATAGAATAGAAAGCTAAATCGGATTTTTTAGAGGGTAACTTCGCCTTCACAGCTGGCCATACTACGGGACGCTGAGTTTCATCAAATTTCATCCCTGGAAGTTTTGGGCTTTGCCAAAGACTCAAAGGCACATTATTATTCAAAGACAGCGCATGCATGGCCTTGTAATTCGCTAGATTATCCACGACATCCGAATAGAGTGTATCTAATTCTTGCGTCGTAAAAGTTAAATCAAACAGGTTAGCAGCACCCGAAAGATCAGCTTTTGTTTGAGCAAAAAGTGGGCTAGCGAACAACAGAAAGAAGGCGATTTTTTTCATGTTACTGGATCAATAATTTAGCCCGTTGCTTATTAATTTGAATGAAATAGATTCCTTTGGACATAGGCTCTACCGAAATAGCCGTTGAATTTAAACCCTTCGTTTGAGTCACATTTTTCTGGTACAACTCTCGCCCCATGGCATCCACAAACCTCAAAGTTGTTTCACCTGCAACGGGGGAATCCCAATCTACTTTTACAAAATCACGAGCCGGGTTCGGATAGAGCTTAATGCTCGGCGATTCGTCCTCCACACTCATAATATTAAAGTCAGGGGTAGACCAAGGTACTAAGCCTAGATTTGTGGTATTCCATGGCACATTCGTCAATAAATGGAATTCACCCGGAAGTAAATTCATCTTTGCCTCTACATCATTTATTTCAACTGATTTTCCACTAAAATAATCATACCAAGTACCTTTTTTAGGGAAGCTAGCTGAAATGACCTGCGCATTTACATCCGGATTAGCTAAGACCAACAAATAATCTGACCCTCTCGTTAATAAATTTCGCTTCACAGCGGATAGCGCACCGACGGTAAAATCAGTCGTTGTAAATATAGGTTTGGATGATTTTAAGGCTCCTAAATGTTGATAAACCTTTAATAGTTTAGCGCGCTCTGTCTCTTGTGCGTAATTCCATTTCAATGGTTTCACTCCGGTTCGACCATTTTCATTGATCGAAATGTCATAACCTAACTCCCCAAATTGCCAAATCAGTTTAGGCCCAGGAATCGTGAAAAAAGTGGCTGCAGCCATTTTCATACGCTCTATTCTTTCTTGGGCTGTAAAGGTCTTTTTAGCCCCAGCAGTCATCTCCACCATCAATCGCTCTTCGTCATGGGATTCGATATAACTCACCACACTCGGATTATTAAAACCGCGCATTTTATAGGACGCTTGGCTTAAATCTTGGGTATATCCTTGAACGACACGGGTCATATCAGATTTACTATTTCCCCAAAAAAGCATCCCATAATTACCTAATTCATTCTCCTCATTATTTGCTGCAAAATGCTCTAACATGACATAAGCGGACGCATCATAGCTTCGAATTTTATCATAAATTCTTTTCCAAATACGCACGCGTGATCCATCATATTGACCCCACTGACCAACATTGCTACCTGATTGCGTTTGCGTGAAACCTTTGGACAAATCAAAACGATACCCGTCTATTTTATATTCATCTATCCAAAACTTAGTCACTAAATCCACTAGCCATTGCGTATGCACACTCTCGTGATTGAAATCATAAAACACACTGAATGGATGTGTTGCCGTCGGGTTAAAGAAGGGACTATTTGCAGCAGGTTTGGCACCATCCCAATACATCTTCACGTAGGGATTTTCGAAATCTGCCTGATTCAAAACGATATCCATGATGACCGCAATCCCATTTTCATGGCATTTATCAATCAAATATTTCAAGTCATTCTTTGTCCCATAAGCCTTATCTGGCGCCAGGTAAAATATGGGATTATATCCCCAAGAATCATTTCCAGAAAACTCCATCACCGGCATCAACTCTAAGGCATTTATCCCTAACTTCTTCAAATAACCAAGGGAATCAGCGACCGTTTTGTACCGACGATCCGCCACAAAATCACGAATTAACAATTCATATACGTGTAGATTATTGGGGGATGGACGTGTAAAACTAGTCGTCTTCCAAACATAAGGTGTAGATCCCGCCTCAAAAACCGATACAATCCCCTTAGCTGCACTTGGATAACTTTTTAGACCCGGAAAAGTAGTGGACGTAATAAATTTATCATTGTTAGGATCTAGAATTTTCTCTGTCAAAGGATCCGCCACCGCTAAATTACCATCCACCCAATACTGGTAGGCCACCTCTTTACCTGGCGCCTGAACACCTAAATCAATCCAATACCGCAAACCATCCGCCGTGCGCTTCATCAAGTAGGCGGGTAAAGCATTCCAATTAGAAAACTCCCCTATTGCATATACGAACGAGGTCGATGGCGCATAAAAACACAGCACCACCCGATTGCCTATATAGTTAATCCCGTCTTTAATTCCTGCCGGCAAAGCTTCTGTTACCACCGCAGGCTTCGTTAGAATTCGCACCGAATCTTTTAAAGTCGACGACCCCGCCGTTGCTTCTAAAACAAGCGTGTGCAATTTGCCCTTTTCGGAACCTAATGCATAGGTATAATTAATGGAATCAGAGGCAGAGGCAGTGGCTAGCACGGTTCCTGCTGATTTTAAACTAATCGATGAAGAGGCCGAAAACTTAGCCCTGATGGAAACGGATGTTCCCGCTTCCGCTAAAGTAAAGGACTCCGCAGGGGATAACCATTTCAATGAATAGGAACCCGTAAAGAGCGGAAGAATAAAATCTTCTGTTTGCGCTTTACCATCGCCACTTTTTAATAGCAATCCCAATTTAACAATCGGGTTGCCTGCCGGTACATTGTAATAGGTGCGCGGAGTAAGTTTGATTGACCACTTGTCATTACCTAATGAGGTCATTCGTCCTTTTTCGAAGGGAACACTAAAATTAGTTTGACCAGTGGGCTGGTATTTAAATGCATCCCCTGTCGCTAAATCCCCTGCACCTGACCATAAAAATACATCACTCGTTTTTCCTAAAAGTCCAGAGGCTCGTGAATCTTTTGCGAGCTTCAAATCAAAAATCAAGGTAATCTCTTTATCTCCGGATGGGAAAATTTCCGCTGTCGTTACTTGCGCACAAGTAGCGAAAGAGAATAACAAAAAGAATAGAATTCTCATCGGATTTCAAAAATTTGAGCTGACTTGCCAGGCACGTTGAGTGTTTTAGCAAAAACAACATCTGTCGATTCCATCACATTATGCGCCTTCGCACCGGCTGGAAGAATCTCTTCGTAATGACTCAAATCAAGATTACGAGATTCTGCATTTTTGTTTAGAACCACCATTACTTTGGCCTTATCTGTATACCGGAAATAGACATAGATGCCATTGCCTTCACCAGAATTCTCTGGACCAAAATGCAATAGCTTACCCTTATGAATTGCCTCAGAACCCTTTCTCCAAGTTAATATCTTCTTAAAGAACTCCTGCATCGCTTTCTCATCCGCTGTCAAATTCGCTCCCGTGAACGCATTTTTCGCATCACCTGCCCAGCCACCCGGGAAGTCACCCCGAATTTCACCGTGCTCAGAGGATTTCGGATTGGACATTAACACTTCCGTTCCGTAAAATACTTGAGGAATTCCACGCGTTGTAAATAAATAGGTCATTGCCATCTTCAATAAGGCTTGGTCGTGCTTCACTTGCGTGTAGGCACGTGACATATCATGGTTGTCCATAAATACCACTAGGTTATCCGGATCCGCATAAACTAAATCGTTTGCAATAGCACTGTAGATTTTATTCAAACCTTTACCCCATTCTTTGTCATTTTCGTTCATTGCCTCTGAAATGGCATTTTGCAACGGGAAATCCATTAAAGATGGCAAGGATGATTTATACCCATCGCGGTTTACTTTTCCGCGCTGCCAATAGGACGTGATGATAGGATTCGATGACCACTCCTCCCCTACTAAATTCAAATTCGGATATTCGTTCAAAACGGCATCTGACCACATCGTTGCAAATTCCTTCGTCGAATAAGGATACGTATCGATGCGAAGACCTCCTAAATGCGCGTATTCAATCCACCAAATCGTGTTTTGGATGATGTATTGCTGCATAAACGGATTCTTTTGATTCAAATCAGGCATAGCTGGAACAAACCAACCTTCCGTTTGTAATTTCGCATCGTACTTTGATACATGCGGATCTTGAACTGTCTCCCGGCGGTGTGTCGTCGATGTAAATTTTCCACCAAAATTAATCCAGTCTTTAAAAGGCTTATCTTCCATCCACCAGTGGCCATTTCCACAGTGATTCAGAATGATATCTTTAATTAAATACATTCCATTCGCTTGGGTCTTCATCCCTAATTCACGGTATTCCTCATTCGTTCCAAAACGGCGATCAATCTTGTAATGATCCGTAATCCCGTAACCGTGGTAACTTTCTAAGGTTTGGTCATTTTCCACCTCCGGCATATTCCAGATAGCCGTGAATCCCATATTTTTTATGTAGTCTAAATGATCTAAAATTCCTTTTAAATCTCCACCATGGCGATCGTACAATGCGCCTCTATTCAAGGACATATCGCGCATTCCAGCTACTTTATCATTCGCTGGATTCCCATTTGCAAATCGATCTGGAGTAATTAAATAGATCACATCCTTCGTGGAGTAGGACGAACGATTAGCTGAATTTTTTGCACGGGCTTCTAAAGCGTAATTCACGGTATGAATCACCGAACCATTCTTCTTGATCACTAATGGATAAGTTCCTGCCTGTGCTCCTGCCTCCACAACTAAGTCTACAAATAAGTAATTAGGACTATCGCCATAAGTCACTTTTTTAACAGTCAAACCCTTCTTAGCAGAGGTAACCACGCCGCCACTCAGGTCTTTTCCTTTAATCAATAATTGTAAATTTGGATTCTTCATCCCCACCCACCAATTCAGGGGTTCGACACGTAAATCTTGAGAAATAAGAGAGAATGAGGCACAAAATAGTAAGCCTAAAAAAAGGACTTTTTTCATAAATGTAACTAATAGTGAATGATTGAATAGAGCTAATTTAGCTTGAACGAAAATAGTCAAAAAACGGGACAACCAAGAAGTATCCCGGAAGAATCCTATAAAATCGATTAACCGATAAGTAAAATATGTCCGATTCATTTGGTATTATTCAGGCAATTGAAGATATTTGCTAGGAAAATACATCTAAATAGCCCTAAGGACTATTTATTTAAATAATACAAATATAAATTTTAACTTTTATGTGTGGAATCGTAGCGTACATCGGAAAACAGCCAGCATTTCCCGTTATTTTAAAGGGTTTAAAGCGCTTAGAATACCGTGGATATGACAGTTCAGGTATTGCATTATTCGGTGATATGGTGAACACATTTAAGAAAAAAGGCCGCGTTGCGGAGCTGGAGGCTTGGGATGAAGAAATCATTTCTGAAGCAACAGTCGGCATCGGTCACACACGTTGGGCAACCCATGGCGAACCGTCCGATGCGAATGCGCATCCGCATAGCTCGAACAGTGGTCGTTTGACTTTGGTCCATAATGGAATCATCGAAAATTACGGTTCATTAAAACAGGAATTAGTCCAAAAAGGATACACTTTTAAAAGTGAGACGGACACCGAAGTTTTAGTGAACTTCATCGAAGACATCCAAATCAACAACAATTCTTCCTTAGAAGAAGCGATGCGCATCGCCTTAAAACGCGTAGTGGGCGCTTACGTCATCATCGTGATGGAAGAGGGATTCCCTAACCGTTTAATTGCGGCGCGCAAAGGATCACCTCTAGTAATCGGTGTAGGCGATGGCGAGCATTTCTTAGCGTCTGATGCCTCTCCTATCATCGAATACACGAAGAAAGTCATCTATGTAAATGACTACGAATTAGCCATTATCACCCCGGATGAAATTATCTTAAAGAACTTAGGTAACGAAACCATTACACCTTATATACAACAATTAGACATGGAATTAGCCCAAATCGAAAAGGGCGGTTTCGACCATTTCATGTTGAAAGAAATTTTTGACCAACCGGGCAGTTTAACGGATTGTTTACGCGGACGTTTGGACATGGAAAATTTGACATTAACGCTTGCGGGAGTCGAAGAACACATGTCTGTTTTCTCTCAAGCAAAGCGCATCATCATCGTGGCTTGCGGAACGAGCTGGCACGCCGGTTTAGTTGCAGAATACATGATTGAAACCCTTTGCCGTATTCCGGTGGAGGTAGAATACGCGTCAGAATTCCGTTATAGAAATCCAGTCGTGGGCGAAGGTGATGTGTTGATTGCCATTTCCCAAAGTGGTGAAACAGCCGACACCTTGGTTGCCATCGAAAAAG
>JACCDY010642266.1_pt1 | contig 20607 bp, 11 predicted proteins | sample 7446391 | NCBI WGS metagenome assembly JACCDY01 (sample SAMN15323451, study PRJNA562643) | freshwater metagenome | isolation source: river surface water | place: USA:Blue River Watershed | collected 2017-08-18 | reverse complement strand
CGGCGCTTGCATCGACCGGGTGCAGCTTCATCCACACCAGCGTCAGCGCCGATGCCGTCAGGCTGCCTGCCCACAAGCGTTTGACGACCTGCCAGTCGATCAGGCCATGGCCATGATGCACGCGCGTGGCGAACAGCTTGGTCGTGGCAGCAAACCACAGGTCGGTACCTACTGCGGACAGCGGCGCGACGCCGAAGAAAATCAACAGCAGCGGCGTCATCAGCGCGCCGCCGCCGACACCGGTCAGTCCCACCAGCAGTCCGGTGAGCGCGCCAGCGGCAACCAACATGACATCCATTATCGTCCTTCAACTGCTCGATCACCCGGAGGGGATGGGACTAACCGGTATACGGCCCGAAATATTACTCCGACATCCATTTTCCGCACTTGAGGACGGAAACTCAAGATTCTAATTCAAATAATCAAAGACCCATGACTGCACACGTCAGATTAGCCAGATCAAATCAAGAAGTAATATCTTTGGCATCGTTCGGCACTCTCTTGTACGAGTAATACCAATCGACCCACCGCCGCAATCCTGCTTCCAGCGGCGTCGAAGGCTCAAAGCCGACGTCGCGGCAAAGATTTGACACGTCCGCACAGGTTGCCATTACATCGCCGGCCTGCATTGGCAAGAAATTTTTTTGCGCCTCGCACCCCAGAGCTGTTTCGAGCGTGCCAATGAAATCCATCAATTGCACGGGAGTGTGATTTCCGATGTTATAAACACGATACGGGGCGTGACTGCGTGACGGATCGGGCTGCGTACTGCCACGGTCCGGATCGGGCTGCGCGACCTTGTCCAGCACACGAACCGTGCCCTCGGCAATGTCATCAATGTAGGTAAAGTCCCGCTGCATTTTCCCGTAATTGAAGACATCAATTTTCCGCCCCTCCAGGATGGCGCTGGTAAACAGCCACGGTGACATGTCGGGACGGCCCCACGGACCATAAACAGTAAAAAACCGGAGCCCAGTTGTCGGCAAACCAAAAAGATGGCTGTAACTATGGGCCATCAACTCGTTGGCCTTTTTGCTTGCAGCATAAAGACTTACCGGATGATCGACATTGTCATGCTCTGAAAACGGCACTTTCGTATTCGCGCCATAGACGCTGGAACTGCTTGCATACACCAAGTGCTCTACTCTCTGGTTGCGCGCGCATTCCAGAATATTCCCGAACCCGACCAGATTGCTCTGCAAATATGCGCCCGGGTTGGTCAGTGAGTAACGCACGCCAGCTTGCGCCGCAAGATGAACTACTCGTTGCGGTCCATGCAAAGCGAACAGCGCGCCCAGCGCTGCAGAGTCGGCAATGTCCATCTGGACAAACTGGAAGGCAGGATATGAAATGAGTTGTGCCAGACGCGCCTGTTTCAGCAAAGGGTCATAATAGTCATTCAGGTTGTCAATCCCAATGACCTCATCGCCACGTTCCAGCAGTCGCTGCGCAACATGCATTCCGATGAATCCGGCACACCCGGTGACCATTATTTTCATTTTTTGCTCGTTCACCAATTCAGTCGGCCCCGAACAGGTCACGGCTGTAGACCTTGGCTGCGACATCCAGCAGATCGTCCGTCATGCGATTGGCGACGATCACATCGGCTTCTGCCTTGAAGGCTTGAAGGTCATTTTCCACGGGCGAGTGAAAGAATTCGTCGTCCTGTAACACGGGTTCATACACGACAACCTTCACCCCCTTGGCCTTGATTCGCTTCATGATGCCCTGAATACTGGAGGCCCGAAAATTATCGGAGCCCGCCTTCATGATTAGCCTGTAAATCCCTACCACCTTGGGAGCACGGCGCAAGATGTCGTCTGCGATGAAATCCTTGCGCGTACTGTTGGCATTAACGATTGCACTAATCAGCGTCTGCGGCACGTCTCGGTAATTTGCAAGCAGCTGCTTGGTGTCTTTCGGGAGGCAATAGCCACCGTAACCGAAACTGGGATTGTTGTAATGCGAACCGATGCGCGGATCCAGACACACCCCATTCACGATCTGCCGCGTATCGAGATCATGCGTCGCGGCATAAGTGTCCAACTCGTTGAAATAGGCCACCCGCATGGCCAGATATGTATTGGCGAAAAGCTTGATTGCCTCGGCTTCGGTGCTGTCCGTGAACAAGGTTGGAATATCTTCCTTCAGTGCACATTCCTTGAGCAGATTCGCGAAAGTTTTGGCGCGCTCACTACGCTCGCCAACGATAATTCGCGAAGGATAGAGATTGTCGTGCAAGGCTTTGCCCTCTCGCAGGAATTCGGGTGAAAAGATGACTTGGTCAATTCCCAAATCTGCTTTCAGCCTTGCAGTAAAACCTACGGGTACTGTCGATTTGATTACCAGTGTGGCGCGCGGATTAATGGAAATCACATCACGGACCACGATCTCGACCGATCGAGTGTTGAAATAATTCGTTTGCGGATCGTAATCGGTAGGTGTCGCTATGATGACAAATTCTGCAGATTCGAAGGCCTCGTGCTTGTCGAGCGTCGCGCGGAAATTCAGCGACCTGTTCGCTAGATATTCTTCGATCTCCGGATCAACGATAGGAGAGTGCCTGGCGTTGAGCATGTCCACTTTCTCGGGAACGATGTCCAACGCCACGACTTCGTGGTGCTGTGCCAGCAGGATGGCATTCGACAGGCCGACATAGCCTGTTCCGGCGATCGCAATCTTCATGTTGTCTTTGTTATTCTCTGTATGGCTACTGCGGCCGGACGCCCTGACGCGTGTGGCAACTCGCGATTTGCCAGAAAATCTCCGACCAAATAACAGCCGCGGCCGATTTTACCGCAGCCGGACTTGGTCAAATTCCGCGACGGCGAATACCCCGTGGGCAATCAGTGCAGCAATGTCGTGCGATCGGGCTGCACGGATGGACGTACCTCGGCTATCCAGTCCGGCCACATCCCCAATGCCCAACCGGCCTTCACGTACTGGTCATGCAATATGCTCAGCCATTGACGCAACGCTCGTGGTGAAAGTTGAAACTGGCCCGCCGCTGAGTCTGACGCACCTTTGAATGTCAACAGGACCCCGGCTTTTGCAGTCTCTACATCGATTTCACGAACCAGTACGCCGTCAGCATCGTTCAAACTACGCACAGGAGGCTGTCGCTGCATCCCGGCAACAGCTTTTTTCTGCGCAAAATCCTGAAGATCTTCACCTCCACGCCGCTCAAGCCAACCGCATAGCGGTGGCACCATCCGATTAAGTAACCTCTGGGTAAGCCACATCTCAACAATCAGACCGGAAGCGTTTTCCCCCGTCAAGCGAATGCGATCTTCATGCGGAACGTACTTGGTGGTGGCGCGCTTTAGCGAGGATTCTGGCGCCGATTCATGGTTGGTCATTTTTCTTCTACTCGACAAAAGAGAATAATTGACACCGCCGGCGCTCAGGCAAAGTCGCAAACGACCTGCAGAATGTTTTGGCGCCCATCAAACCTCGCAGGCGTATGACAAGACATGCCCAGGCATGAAGCTGGTCTCGATACGGCATGTTCTGTGCCCGGGAACGCTGATCTGGTCAGACAGCACTTCGAACTGACCGATGGCATCAATCCCAAGGGCAAGGTATTTGATCAACGCCTCTTTCCTTGTCCAGACCCGCAGAAAACGCCGCTCCTCATCAGCGTCGGACGCAAACACATAGCGGCACTCTTCCGGAGAAAAAAATCGCCTGGCAATATCCGCGTGACGCACACCGGCAGGTAGCAACTCGACATCAACACCGATTCGCTTTTTGCTCACACCGAAAGCAACGAGGCCCTTGCGGTATGAAATATTGAAATCATAATTACTGCGCGAATCGCGCAGGCCAGGGCGGCCCAGCGGCGTTCGGTAAAAAATCAGCTGATCGGGACTTACTCCAATTTGTCCGGAGAAAAATATACGAACTGCAGCATGTGCGAACATGAAGGTCCGCATCAGATGAGCATCTCGCATCCTTGATGCCTTGAGGTTCTCTTCTGCATCAAGCACTAAACGCATCCACGCAAGGTCTTCTTCGTAAGGGAGTCTTACCTCGACCAGGTGAAGGTCAGCGGCAGCGGGCGTGTTCGCCCGCTCGCACCTCGACCACGCCCTGTTTGCCATCGAAGAATCCGAAGAAAGCCGGAATACGAATACGGTGCCACTCTCAGGGCGCGCTACCTCCCTGAAGAATTTATCGAGGGCACCGGCGGAATCTGCTGGCAGGCCTAGATCAATCAATGATCGCCGGCGATGAATTTTTCGATTTCACCTTGGTTTTTTGCAAGATGCTCGCGGATGTAATCCCGTTGCGCATCGTCCAGTTTCTTGCCGACTGCGAGGCGTGCAAGGATCTCTGGTTGATAAAAGCGCACCGCCGCCGACAAAACAAAAACTTCATCGACCAGATCGGCTGTCGTGCTTGGCGAGCAGATATCGGAAATATTGTCCGAGCCCATGCGCACATGGACACCGGCGGCCAGCATCTCCAGAACACGCGGAATCGAATTGTAAGTCGGCGTCATGATGGGTCGATACATCCGCATGCCAATCGCGGCCGACGGACAGGTAATCAGGCCGATATTGCATTCGAGCATACCCTCGACCATCTTGTTGAACCGGGCGTCATCGTACGTTGACGGGGAAATGAGATGCACAGCCCATACCATCGGCTCGCCATTCGCCGAAACCGGCGCACCAACTTCGCGGACGGCCTCAATCAACTGCTCCGTACCGGATTCCGAAGGCTCGTTTCGCTGATCCGTATGGACATGCAACGGCTTGCCCAAGTTTTTCGCTAACAGCAAAGTGCGACGGCAGTGCTCCATGAAGCCGATATGGGTCGGATATTCATTCTTGTCGTCGGCTTCCGGGAGCGCTGCGATGAAGTCGACCTTTTCTGCGCCGTCTTCAAACAGCTTCCAGCGGATTGGATCGGCGTCATCGAAACCCAGCGGCGTATAAGAGCCGATCTGCATGTCGATTTGCCCCTTGCGGCGCTCCTTGATTTCCAGCATCCAGTTCAATGCCGTCATACCGAGTCCATCTGCCGTAACATCGACCAGGGTATCCGCACGAACCGTGTTCACATCAATCATGTCGTCGAGGAACGCATTGATACGACGATTGAAATCTTCGTATTCGTAAGCCGGTCCCTGATGAATATCCGAAATCAGCGAGTGCTTGCGATGCAGGGAAATGTAGGACGTGTCCAGGATCCTGTGGCCAATCTTCTGCATGTATTTTTCATCCAGCGTGCCGGCACGGTCCAGATGCAGGTGGGCATTATGCATACCTCCCAAGCGCCTGATCTCGGCATCCAGCCTCTGGTACCACAAGTTATTTTTCCGACGATCAATCATTGCCACTCCAATAATCCATAGAAATGGGTTAACCCATATTCAACGATACGACACAAGATTCGGAGCCATACTCGCCGAATCTCGCAACACCTTCATCAATCATATCAATTTCGAGCGCCCATGCCCCAGCGGAACTTGGAAGGCGGACATTCAGATCAAAAGCAATACCCTTACCTGGCTCAAGGTCTTCATTCAAGCTCTCATAAATCTCCCAACATTGCTGATGATTGCCCTTGCCATCAACCCAGCGTCCGCTCAGGTAAAGGCCGCTGATGGCAGTGCGGGACCACCGCACCGCACTCCGGTTCACGACCGATACTGGAATTCTGAATCCGGCATCACCGCGGGAAATAGTGTCGGTATTGACCGAAATCTCAGCCCTGTAAGCGTCCGAGGCCAGTACCTGGCGCGGCGTGTCTGCCATGGCAATCATCGAAACCGGCGATTGCCGATCTGCGTGATCCAGATATCGTTGCAGGGTGCCGACCAGATCCTGCACATTCGGCTCCCGGAAGAACTGACCATGCCCACCAAGTACTTCTTGTGATACGAGGGGGCCGGAATAGTATTTCCTCCAGCCGAACTGCGGGGTTTTGTAATAATTTTTCGGGTTGTAGACGCTGTCTTTTCCAAAAGTCAGCAGCACCGGTGAATCGTACGGGAACGAAATGAATTTTTCATGAAGGAACAAAATTTCCACTTGTTCGCCGAGCCGGCGCAGCTGTGCCGCGATCTGGAATGCAATCTGTGCAGCCTGGCAATTGCCGCCTATCCGGTACGGTCCCTTGGGCTGAATCTCCTGGATTTCCGAAACATAAAACGAGGCCAGCAGATTGATATTGTCCTGCGTTTTGATCATCACCCGGTTACCTGACCGCATGCCATACACCGGCTGCTCAGGACCAAGGTACTTCGCCAACTGTGTCAATTCCTGATACCGCTGCAAACACCAGAACAGCGGCACCCGTGTCCCTTCGACATTCAATCCGACAATCACCGATTCTGGCGTAGTGCGTGCGCCGACCCAACTCGCGGTATGGCTGCGCAGCCCGTGGTAAATCTCGGCGGGCAAATTCCCTTTGATGACTTCGTCGCCAGCCGCCAGTTCGGACTCGCCAGACTCCATTTGGCGGGCGAGGTCTTTTACTGAATTCAACTCAGCCAGAGCGCGTGCCGGGACTTTCCTGCCCAGCTTGGACTCGATTTCGACAACGAGCTGGACCGACAGCAGGGAATGTCCGCCAAGTTCGCGGAAATTGTCATTGACACCCACTTCATAATCCAACCAGAGCACCTTCTTCCAAATCTCGGCAAGCGCCTTTTCCAGCTCTGTAGCCGGCGCCGCGTACTCGGTCGACAAATGACTGCGCCCGAGTCCGGGCTGGGGCAGTGCCGAGAAGTCAACCGAGCCGTCCCCCAGCAAAGGGAATTGATCAACCGGGATGAACGCCACCGGAACGCGGTAGTCCGGCAGGGATTTGCCCATGTACGCGCGGATGTCTTCGAGATCAGGAACATCGTGCTCGTTGAGGACAAGGTACGCGTAGGTCTGCCCGGTTCTCTGGTCCGGCACTACCACCGCCGCATCGATCTTCGGGTGATCGTTCAACAAGGTCTCTACATCCTTGCGCTTTCTTCCGAACTCCGGGAAGTCTGAAATACGCGAATCCGGATTTTTCAGGACCTGGTCGATCAGATGCCCATAACGCTGCAGCAGCCGCTTGATCGCCACCCCCTGAAAAATATCAGCGTTATAGTCCAGCACACCGGCGATGCGCTCACCCTCTTTTTCTATGTATAGCGCGAGGTCAAAATCAGCAACGCCTTTGCGCACGTTCACCGGGCGCGCCTCCAGCCCCGCCATTCGCAGTGAACCGCTGAAGGAATCCTGGAACGACAACATCGCGCGCGTCATTTGAGTCCGCACGAGACCAGGCAACTGCGCAATTCGCTGGAGCGGCACGAACTGATTGTCAAAGGCCTCGATGACATTCTTCCGTGTCTGCGCCATCAGTTCACGGAAGCTCGCCTCAGACGACAAGGTCGTGCGGAGCACGACAATGTTGTTGAAATAGCCGATCAAGCGCTCGACATCGGCATCCGACCGGCTCGCCATCGGCGAACACACCAGCAAATCGCTCTGCCCGGTATATCGGTTCAGCAAGAGGTTGAACACCGCTTGAAAGAAAACGAACGGACTGGCCTTTTCCTGCTGCAGCAAGGTGTCGATTCGCTTCGAAAAACCCGCCGGGAAAGAGAATTGAAGGCTGCCGGCCGGCCCTTTCCTTGACTGTCGTCGCTTTTGGTTAGGCGTTGCAAGCGAAGGCACCTCGCCTGACAGCGTCGTGCTCCAATGTCCGAGCTGGCGCTCGAGTTGCGCGGGAGTCAGGCTTTCTCGCTGCCAACCGGCAAAGTCTGCAAACTGGACTGGCAGCGGCGCCTCATCTCGCGATTCTCCGGCAGTGATCGCGTCATACGACTGCCCCAACTCTGACAGGAATATCGCTTTCGAAACACCATCGAAAATGATGTGATGCATCGTAATGCAGAGGATGTGCATGCCGGCGCCCAGCCTGAACAGGACAGCGCGCCAAAGCGGTCCGTTCGCCAGATCGAAGGGGCGCCGTACTTCAGCCTCCATCACCTTTTGTATCGCCGCCTTGCCTCGCTTCGGGTCAAGCTTGCCCAGATCACGAGAGAGATCGACCCGGGGCAGCACAAAAGGCGTGTAGGGTCTGACCACCTGGTGGACTGTGTCCAGCTCGGCACCGACAAACACGGTTCGCAACGCTTCGTGACGCTGCTGAACCGCGTCCAAGGCAGCTTCCAGCGCCTTCGAATTGAGCTTGCCCTTGAGCCGGAAGACGGTCGGCACGTTATAGGTACTGGATGCCGGATCAAGCCGCGCCAGCGACCAGATACGTTCCTGCCCCTGGGTGAGGGGGATCTTTTGGTCCCTCGGCCACGGCCTGATTCCGGAGGCTTTCTGCCCGCCGGCCGCGTCGGCAGCCAAGGTCTTCAACAGCGAAGCCTTGTTGTCGGACAGCGCCTGCTTGAGGTCCGGCGTCAACGCGCCCTGAGGGGCGTTAACGCGGAGACGCCCATCCTCCACCCACAATTTAATGTCGCGCGAGGCCAGCGCCTGCAGCAAATCCTGAACTGAAATCATCGTATCCATCAAATTTCGAAGTCTTCCCTGCCATGGACGCTGGACACGGTTTCGAAATAACCGAATTCATTGGCCAATTGCAGCGCATCGTTTGACAGGAAATCGAGGTCGTAGGCCTGTTTCCACTGATCGGCAACCGAGGCCTCGATGGCTTTGTGCTGATGGAATTTCGGATCGCCGATCATTCGCGATACGTCATGGATGCCGTCCGTCATGCGCTGCCTCTTGTCCGACTGCGGCTTCAGCATTTCAGGATCAAAGTCGATACCGAGTGCCTCGCACAGGTGTTTCATCGAGCTGTCGGGCGAGGCTACTACGTCCTCGAAACGAAGCCGGTATTGGCGCTCCTGAGGGATTTCCTTGAGGAAGGCAAGGATGTTCCGGTGCAGAACCATCCAGATCATCTCTGCCAGCTGGCGCCGCTCGAACGGGAAGGCATCGAGACTGTAGGAGTCCGTGCCGGTCAGGCGCGGGAACCAGAGCTGGTCCAGCTTCGCCTCTTCGAACGAACGAATCATCCCGTAGGGATGCCGCAGCAAGTGGACATAGATCGGCTCTTCGAAATAGGTCTCTGCGCGACGCAGCGTGGAGATGTCAACGGCATACGCCGGCGTCTTGTCGACCAGCATCCGGTCGCCGATCCACTCCTGCAGGCGACCGTAGAACTCCTGGGTCGGCATCGCCTGCTGCTCCGCTTCGGCGATCAGATCCTGCGCCCGAGTGGCCGACTCATTCCGTGCCTGCATCACTGCGCGTACGCATCCTTCCAGCTGGGATCGGTGCGATCCGGAGAACCAGTGCTTGCGATCTGCGAGGTTGTCGTACGAAAGAAGGTAAAGCTCGGGCGGTGCAAACAAGCGGGAATGCCCCGCCATCATGGCCCTCAACAAGGTCGAGCCGGATCGCGGCGGGCTCAGTACAAAAATGGCCCGCTTGTTTCTGGCTTTCACAGGCACCAGATTGCCCAGCGGCCGCGCTATCAGCGACTCGAGCTTCTCAACCATCGCAGGCGTCACCGTCTCGATGCGCTTGGCTACTGGCTTCAGCGTCGCCCCGGTCATGCGGGCCACAATGTCGGGATAGTGCTGCGACAGGTAATGCTCATACTTCGCAATCGTCGGCGCGTCGAAGACCGATGACACGTAAATCGTCTCGCCCCATTTCTGCTGGAGCGCATTGATGAAGCTCGCCGCCTTCAGCGAGTCTCCACCGATATCGAAGAAATCATCGTTGATGCCGATATCGTCGGTACCGAGAATGTCGGCCCACATCGCAGCCAGCGCGCGCGCCACCACCGACCCAGGCTGCACGAACGGCGGCCGCATAACCTGCACCCGGACCACGTCCGCATACATTCTGGTCAACTGCGCACGCTGCAGCTTGCCGTTGGCGCCGCGCGGAATCGCTTCCACGACGTGGATAGCCTTGGGCACCTTGAAAAAGGCCAGGCGGGCGCGCAGGTAAGCCTGCAATTCCGGGATAGCGATGGATTCGCCAGGCCTCGCAACGACCAGCGCCGCCACATCCTCCCCGAGAGTAGGGTGTGGCACCGCGAAGGTTGCCGCATCCGCGACGCCTGAGAACTGCTGGAGCATCTCGTCAACCTCTTGTGGCGTGACCTTCTCGCCACCGCGGTTGATCATGTCCTTGACCCGGCCGGTCAGGTACAGATAGCCGTCATCATCGAAACGGCCAAGATCGCCGGTACGGAACCAGCCGTCGAGGAAGGACCGCTGGTTGTCTTCCGGGGCAGCTTCGTAACCCGCAGTAACGTTCGCCCCTTTGACCGTGATTTCACCGGCGGCGCCTTTCGGCACCGCGGATCCGTCGGCATCAATCAGCCTGACAGACGGGCCCGCCGGGACCCCCACCGACCCGGCCTTGCGCTGAGCAGGCGGCAGCGGATTGCTGGTGATGACACCGGCGGTTTCGGTCATGCCGTAGATCTCGATCACGGGCACCGAGAACGTCTCTTCGAAGACTTTCATCCGCGCTGCCGGCAGCGGCGCAGACACTGAGCGCACAAACCGCAACCGGTGATTTGCGACGACTTCCGCGTGTTTGCCCGCGCCGCGGATCATTTCCTCGAGCATAACCGGGACGCCTTGCGTCCAGGTCGGGCGAAAACTTGCCAAATCCCGGTAAAAATCGTCCGCGGAAAAACTCGGCGCACAAAATACGCACCCGCCCGCAGCCAGCGGTGCGCCCAGCACGTCGAGGATGCCGCCGATATGGAACATCGGCAGGAAATGCAGCACCCTGTCCTTGTCGCTCAGGGAAAGCGAACTGACCAGATTCGTCGACGACGCGGCGAGATTGGCCTGCGTCAGGGGCACGATTTTCGAGCGCCCCGTGGTACCCGAGGTCTGCAGGATCAGCGCTTCGTCGCCGGGTTCGCTCAAGCCCTTGAGCGGCGTTGCACCGGCGACGGCAGTGCCGCTAAGTGCAAAGATGCCGGCCCTCGCGTCAGTCGTAGGATGGACCTCCACGACTTGCATGCCGAGCGTACCGGCGGCTGCGCGCGCCGGGTGGTCCAGACCACCGACGACGATCAGGGCCTTCGGCGCCACACGACGCAACAAGACCTCATATTCGTCCAGCTTGTAATCCGGGTTCATCGGAACGGCAGTCGCGCCTGCGACCACCGCGAGCGACAGTGTCGCCAGGTCCGGGCCATTCGGCATGACGATGGCAATGCGGTCGCCGCGCCCGAGGCCGAGACCATTCAGGCTGTCCACCGTCCTGCGGACCTGCTCATGCAGCGCGCCGTAGGTCAACGGCTGCTTGCCGAGCGCCTGCAATGCGATGGCCTCGGGATGCAGCGACGCCCGCTCGGCAATCTGACCGAACAAGGTGTCTCGCAGACGCGTGTCCATCATTTCGCCCCTTCTTCGATGCCCATATATTTCATCCAGCGTGCGCGAAGCTTCTCGTTCGCCTCACCGGCCTGCTTTTCCAGCGGTGGTGCCGGGATGCTGTCGACTTGGCTGTCGATGCCCAGATGGCGCAAAACGGCACGGCTCTGCGCGTCGTAATCGGCCACCAAATCCTCGTACCAGACCTGGTGTACCTTCAGGCCCGCAGCCGCAATCAACCGCTCCCAGCCAAAATCATCGCCGGCAACCATCTGCAGTGCCCGGACGCATTCGTACGGATGAATTTTCAATTCGCGCGCTGCGCCATGGCGAGCATCTTCCGAGCTCCAGACCTGCGTGTGCTGAGCAACGATTTGCGAGATTGCCTGCGCCGCACGGTCGCGCCGGCGAATCCAGATCAGTGAATTGAAGCGCTTCAGCATGCGGACCATCGCCTCGTTCGGCCTGGGAGAACGGAACGCTCCGAGCATTTGCGAATAATGCAGCTTCATCCCAAACACACCATTTGGCGAGGTGCGGCGCCGTTCCATGTGCTTCATTAACTCGTTCAGGTTCAGCTTAGGTTCGCCACTGCGCTCGCGCTCTATAGACAGCAGAGGCGGATTGAAATACTCCTGCGGATCGCCCGCACATTTGGTCTCGTACAGCATGCGGCCCAACAGCGTGCTTCCGGATCTCGGGCTAGACAGGATGCAATATCGGAGTTGCACCGGTGTCTCTCCCGGGAAGTCACGCTCCGGGCTCATTTCGCGGCGGTTCTTGTCGGAGATTCGGATAGCAGGAGCACGTTTCGGATTGTTGGTAGCCACGGCAGAATGTATTAAAAACCAAAAAAATGAATGATAAAGGATGCGCTCATTTCGCTGAGGAATATCCCGGCAAAATGGTTCGCCGCCTCAAGGGGGTCAGCGCTTGGCGCGTGAACGCCTCGCCGCGCTTGCCTGTTTTTTGGCAAGCGCCTGCTTGATCACGTCCGGCACGGCCTTCGACGGAGCGTCAAGGCGAAGCTGCTCTCCAACCGGCTTTTCGACCGGCGGAGGCAACAGCTTGCTGGCCTGGATAGCCGGCGAAACTGCCCGCAGAAAGCGCTGCACATTGTGACTGATGTCGTGCTGCGACGATTCCTTCCGCGCCCCATCAACAAGCTGTTGATAATAAGCCTCATCATCCCAAATCCGGGTGACGACATCAAACCATTCACGGGCTGTCTGTTCGTCTGCTGGCTCGCCCTTCTTCTCGCATACGGCCTCAGGCAGGGTGAGAATGAGCCCTCCCTCGCCAACCAGTTCACGCGAGCCGCCCGTATGGCTGGCTACAACTGGAATATGGTTTAGCAAGGACTCGGCAATCACACGCGCGCCGCTTTCATGCCAGGTGGAAGGCAGCAACAAAGCCTTGGTCGCGGCATAGACACCCCTCATGTCTTTCTGGTGGCCGATGATTTTCACGTTCGGGAATTCTTTGTGATCGTACTTAAATAGGTGCAGCGCATTGGCCCATCGGCCCCGACTTTGCACGACCAGGAACTTGATGTCAGGCCTTTCCTTTGCTGCAATACGCGCCATTGGCATGAAGACATTCACCCCCTTCTCGAAACTGGGATTAATGAATGTGATGAATTTCCGGTCATGCTTTGGCGCTTTGATCAGGCGCTCGTCGATGAACTTGCCGATCACATGGCACTTGAAATTGAAACGTTCTTTGTACACATCGGCCGTCGCCTGCGTGTCAGTGACGATGGCGGACACATAACGGAAGGTTTCGAGGTCTTTGTAATTGGCGCTGACCAGGTAAAAAACCACCGGGATTCCGGCCTCGCGCGCCTCGCGCATTAACGCAGCCTCAAGGAGCAATCCGCCCCAGGTGATGATCACATCCGGACGTCGGGTTTTCAGTTCTGCCCGGAACAGGCGCATGTAACGCTCTTCTTCCTCGGACGTCATTTTTATTCGCAGATGCTGCTCGGTACGCACAATCAAATGCTCGACACCCAATACATTTGTTCGCAATACCTTCTTGTCCTTTTGCTGCTCGCCGGCACTGACCACATGCTCACCGCCGAAGCTCGAGTCAAATAAGGTTGCACCAAGGGCCACCGCCCGAAAGCCTCGCTCCGCAAGTGCCGACAGCAAAGTGCGCATCGACAGTGCGGCGCCGCTGGTGATATCCAGCACGTTCATCGGTGAGGCAAAAAGTATGCTTGGCTGGTTCGGTGCTGTAGATACGTTGGGTCCGGTGGACATCATGGGCCTGTTGGAAAAAGTGAGTCTTCAATAAAAAGAACCCCCGACAAGTCGGGGGTTCTTCCGTCTGAATCAAACCATTGCCGCTTGCGCGACAATGTTTTTCATCATTCGAAGTTCGCGAGGGTCAGGTTGCCAATGGTGGAGCCATTGACAATACCAACCAGCGTGATTTCGCTAGCTGCAACGGCGTCAGTACCGTCGTTGTTGATCTCGAACACGTAGAACTTGGTCGCGCTCGAGCTCGCTGCCGTGATGATCACTGCGGTGTTGCTTGCAGTGACGTCCACGCCTACGTACTCACCACCAACGTCCAGTGCCGCCTGGAGGCCGGCAACGGTCGTGATGTCTTCGCCACCGCTGATATCCACCAGGCGCTGGATGTCTCCATTAACCAGGACGTTAGTAGCGTTTGCAGAGAGCAAAGTCTCAAGCGAGGTTGCATCATTCACATCAAGCACGTCCTTCGCTGCCGCGAAGGTGTAAATGGTGTCGGTCTCGGTGTTGCCATCGAGTACAACGGTATCGCTACCGGTACCCAGACGGATCGTATCGCCCGCGTCGGTACCGTAGACCAGCGACTTCCAGGTACCGGTCGTGATGTCGGTACCCAGCGTCGTGCCACGCAGGTCGATCTTCGTTTCACCAGCCCACGTACCTGCATTGACGTATCCGACGCTATTCGCGTCGATTTCGAGGTAAGCAGAGGCAAACTTGTTTCCGCCCGTGAGCGTGACGTATTGAATATCTCCGGATACTTCTTCGAGGTACAGGTCCAGGTTCGAACCGTTGCCCAGCGAGATATCAACACCACCGATGTCGCCGCCCCAACCACTGACGGAGAAATGGATATCGCTGTCTGCACCAACGGCAACATCAATGTCACCGATCTCGCGAGTATCTGCCGTGTCAGTCGCCCAACCACCGCTGATGTCCACCGAAGCACTGACATCATAACCGCCGGTCAGGGAGATATTGCCAACCGAAACTTCAGCCTGAACGAAGGCATCGAAGTTCAGCGAGTTGCCGAGCACGATCGAAATGTCGCCAACCTTACCGCCATGACCACCCAGACCACCACCGCCGGAGAACGTTGCGTCGATGTCCAGCGCGCCGGACGTGCTGACGCCCGTCTGATGCCAGGTCACGTCACCGACGTTGCCGCCGGAGGCAAGTGCGTGAACTTCGTACTCGGTGCGGAGACCGCCGTCGATGGTCACATCAATGTCACCGATGTTGCCGCCACCGACATAACCGGAATTCAGGCCGATCGTGCCGGACGCCCAAACCGCGCGGAGATCGAGCGAACCCGACGAACCACGGCCTTCGACATTTACCGTCACATCGCCGATGTTACCGCCGTCAGCGAAGATCGTTCCCGACACGGTAGCACCGTTCAGCGCATTGACGGTCACGTCGCCGATCTCGACGAAGTCCGGCGCGCCCGAGTAGGATTTCGCGTGGGCGCTGACGTTGAAGAGCATATCAGCGGACAAACCGTTACCCGTCAGCGTAATGTTGCCGATGTTGCCGCCGCTCGACTGGATGCCGAGGTAGCCGCTTGCATCGTCGCCATTGACGACGAAGGACACGTTACCAATATTGCCGCCGCCAACCCAATCATCGACGCCGCCGTCGCCTTCGATGTCGCGGTATTCGCCAACAACGTCAATGTACAGGTTGCCGTTGGCACGCGTACCGTTCAGTTCGACGGAGACATCACCAATCGATCCGCCGCTCATGTTGATGAAGCCACTGAATTCGCTGTCGACACCGTTAACCGTCACATTGATGTTGCCAATGGTGGTCAGCGGCGAACCTGCCGACGAGGAGCCCTCATAGTCACCGGCACTCACGCCCAGCCATGCGTTTGCAGCAACGCCATCGACCAGAACGGAGATATTGCCGATGCTGCCGCCGGACGCTTCCGCACCCAATTCAGCGTAAGCGCTCATGCCTTGTGCAGTGACGCTAATGTTACCGATGTTGCCGCCTTCATCGGTGTTCATGTACAGACCGGCGCTCGAATCACGGCCGATCGCGTTCAGCGACACGTTGCCGATGTCGAAGCCGCCGCTCTGGCCGATCCAGACCTCGACGTCGCCTCGCTCAAGTGCGGTTGCGGTCACATCGCCGATGTTTGCACGGCCGTCCGGACCGGTGTGGAAATAACCGGAGAAATAACCTTCGTCACCAACGGAGACATTGATTGCGCCGACTGCACCGCGGAACTCGGTCTCCAGACCATCCAGGCCTGCCGAAGCTGCGATCGAAATGTTCAACGAATCCACGGCGTCCTGAACGTCAATGTAGCCGCCCTCAACGTCGATTTCGCCGTAACCCTGAACGTCGAGCGTGAAGCTCTTGGCGTTTTCAACGGTGACGTCACCGAGATCCCATGCGTCTTCGCCGTCTTCAACCATCAGACCCAGCGTCAGGTCACCTTCTTGACCGTCGCGATACGACAGGTTGATATCAAAATCGTCCGACAGCGGATCGATGATGTTGACAGCCTCGAGGGACGAATTCGCATTGATTACGTTCGTTGCGCCATCGACATCGTACATGTTGATGGTGTGCAGACCAGTCGTGTTCTGCAGATTGACGCCAACAACCGCGCCAAAGGTCAGATCGGCGGTCTCAACGCCGGTCATCGTCGGAACGACCATTCCGCCGTTGTTGAGCGTAGCGGAAATGGTGTCGTCACCGGTACCACCCTTGATCGTATCAACCGTGCCGAACTTCTCGCCCAGTGCAAAGGTGTTGGTGCCGGTCGACAACGATGCATCCAGCGTGAACACATCATCAGGAACGCCGGTCGACAGGTCGATGTCGTTGGTGCCGTCGCCGAGCACCGTGACATTTTCTGCCGCATCGCCTGCAGTCAGAGCGATGAAGTTGGTGCCCGAGGTATGGATCGTGACTTTCTCGATGGTATTGCCATCCGAAACGTCGATCGTGCTGCGGTTCGATGCGGAGCCGGCACCATTCACAGCGACATGCGCGTCATCAGATGCGCCCGAGGTCGATGCGAAATTCACCGTCAGGTTGCCCTCGCCATTGAGGCCGAAGTCAGAACCCAGTGAAGCAGCAGTAACCGTCGAGGTATTGCCCGCAACGGTGTTGTTGAAGTTGATCGTCGGGTTGTCCGAGAACTGGGTGGCGTTGATCGTGCTACCCACTGCATCAGACACGTTGATGGTCTCGACGCCCTTCAGGATGATCGCCACGGACGACGGATTAGCGCCAGTTGCGATCAGATTCAGCACATCGTCGCCGTCGCCAGCGTCGATGTTGTCGCCGAGGTTGAACGTATTGTTGGTATCGGTTGCATCGCCGAACACGCCTTCGATCACGTCGTTATTGAAGCCGGCGGTGATCGTGTTGCTTGCCGTTGTCAGGATGTACGTGCGGGCGATGGCATTCTCGCCGCCGGCGCCCGTCAGGTCATCAAAGTATTCGGATGCAGCGGTGCTGTGATCCGGCGTCGAGACCACCGCCTTGGCGAGTTTCACGACCTTCTGATCACCAATAAAAATTGCCTTCTTGCCAGCCGCCTTGTGCAGGTCGAGCTCGCCGTCCAGGAATACCAGCTTGGCATCCGTTGCCGCGCCCTTGATGAGATCGGCGAACGAAACGGTAATGGTCTGGTTGCTCGTCACGTTCTTCAGCGTGATAGCTTTGCCCGAACGCGAAATTTTGTATTCGGCGGACAGACCTTCAATCATCACCGTATCGCCGGAGCCGTGCACCAGGATACTTGCAGACTGTGCCGCCTGCTGGACTGCGAAGGTGTTCGCGCCTGCCGCATCACCGGACTCGGAGAATGTGACGACGTCATATTCACCGGAATCAATCGGCGTTGCGCTCGGCGTATCAATGATGCGCGTAATTGTTGCCATTTAATTAATCTCCCTTTGTTTGGGGGTTGCTTGATTGACATGCCCTTCGACAGTTGAAAAGGGCGATACTTCTTCTGTCCATATCTATCTTAGAATTCGCACAGCTCCTTCGCTGTGGGCAGCGTCACAAATTCCGGAAACCGGCTAACACCTTCTCGCCGCTGATATTTGCCGGGAAGCGCCAGAATGGACCCAATCAAGAACCCCGCTAGGAATCAACCTCAATATTGATACCTGAGTCCGATCGCACCCAGCGTGTTCCTGAAATTGAAAACTTCAAGATTGGAATGATCCTGAAGCCGCTCAATTTCAAGCTGAATCGCCCATTCCGGGCGATCAGGGTCGATCTGCCATAGCCACTCCATGCGGGCGCTGGTGCGTGTGATCCGGCGTATCGCGCCATTTTCCAGCAGCTGGCTATATCCGGTCGAATCCTGGTAACGCCCGATCAGCCCGGTGACCACGACGCCCAACCTGGATGACAGCTGCAATGCATAATGCAACCCGAACTCCTGACGCCCTGTGCGTCCGCCAGCGCGTGCGCCCAGCGGATCGTCGCTCGCAATGTTGGCGAGCAGACCAAACTGGACCCGCTCTCTTTGGCAGGTAGCCGAAAACGTCAGCATCGACACATTGGCATCGACATAACCCTCCAGGCCATAGTCACGCCATTCGTTGCCCGCACGCGCGCCGAACCTGCAACCATGGGCGTAGCGGATTACCCCGCCCCCTGCGTTGGCGAGCGTCGCAAAACGGCTGCCACCGATGGAAATCCCGCGCAGGGTGACGGCGCCTTCGAGCGCCCACTCTCGCCAGCGTGGCGGAGCGTATTCATGTGCATAGCTGACAGCCAAATCACCGAGGTTGTAATCCTTTAACGTCGTGAACTCTTTGTACTGCCCTGAGAAATAGAGCCGCCCCTGATTCGATTCGCCAAATTTCAGGCTTTGGTGGAGGTTGCCTCGAAGCTGAAAAAAGCCATCCCCTTTGGCCCGCGCACCGGGTGCGATCTCCAACTGCACGGGCGGTTGTCCGACAGGAGTTATTGACAGGACACTGGTTGCCAAACCCAAATTGGCATTCGAATCACGGCCAGCTGACAGTTGAAGATACCCACGGCGCTCAGCCATCAAAGCGCGAGTACTGGCCATTGGTTGCCCTGCCGCCCCCTGCAACTCGGCACGCAGGCTAGAAAGCTGCTCGCGCAGCGGCAATGGGACATTGAAACTGCTTTCGACATGCTCAACGATTTGCAGAGCCGTTGGAATTTCGCCAAGGCGCGCATGTGCTAATGCAAGATCGATCCACGCGCCGGCGAAATCAGGCTTGACCAACACCACGCGCTCGAGCACTTGCTGCGCCAGTGCTGGCTGCCCCGATTCCAGCGCGGACACCCCAAGCCGATAATCAAAATCCGGGTCACCCGCAAAATCGGCTTCATAGGATGAAAGCAGCGTCACCGCATCCTTGAATCTGCCCGCCCGATGAAGCGCAGCGGCCTCACGCATCACATCCTGATAGACATGTGCTTCTGCAGCCACCCGCGGAATAGCGCCGGGCGGCGCCGGTTGCGCCGCCACCGGCGGGCCGAAAACGCAGAAAACGGCGAAGACCCAAAAATGGATCGCCGCCGCCAATGCCAGAAAAATTCTACGTCGATGCCTGATCAGGGTATTGCTCTTGTCTATTTTTGGAAGCGGATCAGGCCATAGGCGTCGTCGCCGACGAGTCGACGCATGAAGACATAGGCCGCCTCGTCGCCGGCATTATTGAGGCCACCGGAGATCACCACGTTTGATGCACCGTGGTTTGCCACGAATCGGCCCGCGTCCGAAACAGACCCCGAACTACGCATGCGCATGCTGCGATCACCGCTGTTCCAGGTGAATGCAGTATCGTAGGTCTGGTTGTTGAAATTCACCGACAGCGTCGGCGAAGTAACGTAAGCTGATTTCAGCGTACCGTCTGAGCCCCGAGACATCCCGACCGCCTCCACCGGCATGAAATTCACTGTCCCACTTTGCGGCAAAGCCACCGCCCCCTCAGCCCGATACAGCACCAACGCCTCATTCTTGCCGAGCAGTTCATAGCCAGCGGGAACAGCGGCGTGGTCTGACCAGCGACCCCAGACCAAACCACCGGCGGACGCATCTGCGCTCACGGCACGACCTTCGGGCGTGTTCACCTTCGGCTCCTCGGGACGAGGAAATCCAAACACATCTTTGGTCTTCCCCGGCGCCAGCGTCTGTAGCACCGGCTTGCTATCCGGAGCAATCTCCAGATATCGACCGGTCAGCGAACCGGTGAGCTGTGACGACAGGCCACCTCCACAAGGACCCAATGCATCTCTCGCACAATTTTCGGAGAACGGTGCGACCAAGATCGCCCCCTGCTGCACAGCGACACGCGTTACGGCATCCTGAGCCTGCACGAGGAAATCGGTGCCTCGGATGCCGATGGCTGCGACCGGCGTATTCAAACGAAAGTTGTCCTTGGCAGACTGGCCGGCCTTGCCGGTGATGAGCCGGGCGACGCCCTGCGACAGGCTGAAGCGAACCCGATTGTTTTTCGGCTCGCGTTCGTCATACACGTACTGCTCGACCTGCAGCCGGGAGTTCGGCCGCACGCTGACGAAGGCGTCATCGACAAAGCGAAGGTGTACATGGCCATTGCTTCCCGTCACGACCACCTGCCCGGCCGCGATCGTGTCGTCTTTCTTTATACGGGTACCGTCGGCCGCCAGACGGGCGTCACCGATCGCAAACAGCACCTTGCCCACAGGCTCCGCCGCTGCCACCATCCATGGCGACAGCAACAGCACCGCTGCGGCAAAGAAATTTCGGAGAACGACTGAGCTTTTCATCTTGTGCTGAGAAATACCCTGTTGCCCGGCGCAAGTGCGCGCCGACACCGATACCAACCGAAAGCCGGACAGACTCTGCGCCAAACCAGCAGAATGCCTGCCGAAACCCCGGACGAACCGTTGCAAAAAGCCAAATAATACTGAACTTTTTACCTTTATTCGCACAGCGTACTCCCGGAACATATTCCATAACTGTGATCCAGCTAACAATTG
>JACCDY010124149.1_pt1 | contig 20607 bp, 24 predicted proteins | sample 7446391 | NCBI WGS metagenome assembly JACCDY01 (sample SAMN15323451, study PRJNA562643) | freshwater metagenome | isolation source: river surface water | place: USA:Blue River Watershed | collected 2017-08-18 | reverse complement strand
GAGTCGCGGCCCGCCTTGGTGCGGAAGTTGCCGAAACGCAAGACGCCCGATTCCACCGAGAACTGCACGAAATCCTGGGCCAGTTGATCCTGCCCGTTGCCTGCCACCATGGGAAATCCTTTGTTCAAGCTCACCAGCCTCAACCTCAACGGGATCCGCTCCGCCGCGACGAAAGGGGTGGAAGCCTGGCTGGCGAAAAGTCGCCCTGATTGTATTTGCGTGCAGGAAGTCAAGGCCCAGGCGGCCGACGTGGCCGGGCGCTTCGAGGAGCTGGCCGGCCTGAAGGGGCACTTCCACTTCGCGCAGAAGAAGGGGTACTCCGGCGTGGCCGTCTACACCCGCCACGAGCCCAGCGACGTGGTGGTGGGCTGGGACGGCGGCGAGTTCGACGCCGAGGGCCGCTATGTGGAACTGCGCTTCGACACGCCCGCGCGCAAGCTGTCCATCATCAGCAGCTACTTCCCCTCGGGCTCCTCGGGCGAGGAGCGCCAGCAGGCCAAGTTCCGCTTCCTGGCGGGGTTCGACCCGCACCTGGCGGCCCTCAAGCAGCAACGCGAGTTCATCCTGTGCGGCGACATCAACATCGCCCACCAGCAGGCCGACCTGAAGAACTGGCGCAGCAACCAGAAGAACAGCGGCTTCCTGCCCGAGGAGCGGGCCTGGATGACGAGGCTGCTGTCCGACACCGGCCTGGTGGACGTTTACCGCCGGCTGCAGCCGGGCACCACCGACACCTGCTACACGTGGTGGAGCAACCGCGGCCAGGCCTACGCGAACAACGTGGGCTGGCGCCTGGACTACCACCTGGCCACGCCGGCGCTGGCGGCCCTGGCCCGCAGCGAGTCCATCTACAAGGACGAGAAGTTCTCGGACCACGCACCGATCACGGTGGAGTACGAGCTGGGGCTGTAACGGTCGCCCGGCGTAGGGGCAAGGGGGCTGCGGCACCCTTTTTCCCCACAGGTTCAGGTAACTTCGGGCCATGCCCCACGCCGTCCCGTTGATCACCACCCTGGCAGCCGCCTTCGCCCTGGCCCTGGCGCTGGGCTTCGCCGCGGCCCGCCTGAAGCTGCCCGCCCTGGTGGGCTACCTCCTGGCCGGCATCCTGATCGGCCCGGCCACCCCGGGCTATGTGGCCGACATGAAGCTGGCCGCCGAGCTGGCCGAGATTGGCGTGATGCTGCTGATGTTCGGCGTGGGCCTGCATTTCTCGCTGGCGGACCTGATGGCGGTGCGGCGCATCGCCGTGCCCGGCGCCGTGCTGCAGATCGCCGCCGCGACCGCCCTGGGGGCGGGGGCGGCCCTGTACTGGGGCTGGTCCTGGGGCGCGGCCATCGTCTTCGGACTGGCCCTGTCGGTGGCCAGCACGGTGGTGCTGCTGAAGGCCCTGGAGGCGCGCGGCATGCTGGAGACGGGCAACGGCCGCATCGCGGTGGGCTGGCTGATCGTCGAGGACCTGGCCATGGTGCTGGTGCTGGTGCTGCTGCCGCCCCTGGCCGGTGTGCTGGGCGGCCAGGGCCAGGCGAGCGAGCCCGCTGCGCTGGCGCTGACCCTGGGCAAGACGCTGATGGCGGTGGGCGCCTTCGTCGCCCTGATGCTGGTGGTCGGCCGCCGGGTGCTGCCCTGGATCCTGTGGGAGGTGACGCGCACCGGCTCGCGCGAGCTGTTCACGCTGTGCGTGGTGGCGGCGGCCGTGAGCATCGCCTTCGCCTCGGCCAGCCTGTTCGGCGTGTCCTTCGCGCTGGGCGCCTTCTTCGCCGGGATGGTGCTGCGCGAGTCGCAGTTCAGCCACCGCGCCGCCGAGGAGAGCCTGCCGCTGCGCGACGCCTTCGCCGTGCTGTTCTTCGTTTCGGTCGGCATGCTGTTCGACCCGTCGGTGGTGGTGCGCGAGCCGCTGCGGGTGCTGGTGGTGGTGGCCATCATCGTGCTGGGCAAGTCGCTGGCGGCCGCGGCCCTGGTGCTGGCCCTGCGCTACCCCCTGAGCACGGCGCTGTCCGTGTCGGCCAGCCTGGCGCAGATCGGCGAGTTCTCTTTCATCCTGGCTGGCCTGGGCATGAGCCTGGGCCTGCTGTCGCAGGAGGGCTACAGCCTGGTGCTGGCCGGGGCGCTGATCTCCATCGCCCTGAACCCGCTGGTGTTCTCGGCCATCGACCCGCTGCTGGGGTGGCTGTCCTCACGCTCCCGGCTGGCCCGGGAGCTGGCCCGGCGTGACGACCCGCTGGCCGAGCTGCCCATGTCGACGGAGCCGCGCTACCTGGCCAACCAGGTGGTGCTGGTGGGCCACGGCCGGGTCGGCCGGCAGATTGCCCAGGCACTGCGGGCGCAGGGCCTGCCCTTCGTGGTGGCGGAGGAGAACCGGGAGCTGGTCGAGCAGCTGCGCGCGGCGGGGCAGGCGGCGGTGTATGGCGATGCCGCCTCGCCCGAGACCCTGGTGCAGGCGCACATCGCGCAGGCCCGGATGCTGGTGGTGGCCGCGTCCGACACGCCGGCCGCGCGCCGCATGATCGAGACGGCCCGCACGCTCAACCCCGGCATCGCCGTGGTGGTGCGCAGCCACAATCCCGAGGAGGCGGCGATGCTGGAGCGCGAAACCGGCGCGGCGGTCCTGGTCGGCGAGACGGAGCTGGCCCGCGCCATGGCCGACCAGGTGCTCAAGGGGCTGCGGGACGACGGGATGGCGGGGGCGCGCTGACCCCGGCGCGCCGACGCGAATCGGTACGGGCCGGGGCGATGGGCCGTCAACGGCCGCCAGGGGCCGCAGGCACCGCCGGCAGGCGCAATGTCGCGTGCAATCCGCCGGCCGGCCCAGTCGACAGCTGCAGGTCGCCGCCATAGCCCGCCACGCCCTCGCGCACGATGGCCAGCCCGAGGCCGGAGCCGGGCACCGTTTCATCCAGCCGCACGCCGCGCGCCACCACCGAGGCCAGGGCGTCGGCGGGAATGCCCGGCCCGTCATCCTCGATGTGGATCTCCAGCGCCTCGCCGGACGGCAGGCCGCGCAGCGAGACGGCGACGCGGTGGCGCGCCCACTTGCAGGCGTTGTCCATCAGGTTGCCCAGCATCTCCTGCAGGTCGGCCTCCTGCCCCGCGAAATCCGGGGCGCCCTCCGGCAGGTGCAGGTCCAGGGACAGTGTCCGGACTGCATGCACGCGTTCCATGACTCGCGCCAGGCCGCGGACCACTGGCGCGACGGGGCAGCGCTGGCCCGGCACCCGGCCGGCGGCGGCCAGGCGGGCCTGCGCCAGGTGCCGGTCGACCTGCCGCTGCGCGGTCGCCACCTGCGCCTGGACCTGGGCCGCCCACTCGCTGCCGGCGGGCGCGCGGGCAGCGACCTGGGAGAGGACCGCCAGGGGCGTCTTGAGGGCATGGGCCAGGTTGCCCGCCTGGGTCCGCGCGCGCTCGACGACCTGCCCGTGGTGATCGAGCACCCGGTTGAAGTCGTCGACCAGGGGCTGCACCTCGGACGGGAAACGGCCGGACAGCCGCGGCGCCCTCGCCTCCTGCACGTCGCGCAGGCTGCGCCGCAGCGCATCCAGGGGTCGCAGGCCCAGCCACACCTGCGCCCCGGCCGCCGCGCCCAGCAGGGCCATCAGGGCGGCCAGCGACAGCGCCAGTACGCGGCTGAAATCCGCCTGCGCACGCGCCATCGGTGACAGGTCCCCTGCCACCACCAGGCGCCATCGGGCTTCCCCGGTTTCCTCGGCGCGGACGGTTCGCTCGAGCAGCAGGACGCGGCTGTCCCGGGGGCCTCGGGCCTCGTGCACATGGACCTTGCCGTCGGCCAGCGTGTCGTTGGCCAGCCCCAGCTGCGTGTCCCACAGCGAGCGGGACCGCAGGACCGCCTCGCGCCCGCCAGACCCGGCGCCCACCGCGTCGAGCTGCCAGTACAGGCCCGAGTACGGCTGTTGCCAGCGGGGATCCGACAGCGCCTGCGCGTCGACGCGGGGCTGGCCCGCCGGGTCGAACTCGAGCCTCGCGGTAAGCTGGTCCAGCTGTTGCGCGAGCGCGGCCTCGAACTGGCGCTGGACATGCTCGCGGAACAGGCCCGCCAGCGTCCACCAGGCCAGGGCCAGGGCCAGCGCGAGGCCCGCCAGGGTGGCTGCGAGCAGGCGCCAGCGCAGGGACCACGGGGCCGCGGCGGCGAGGTTCATGGCGGGGCCAGCCGGTAGCCCAGGCCGCGCACCGTTTCCAGTGCCACGCCGGGCAGCTTCCTGCGCAGTCGGGCGACGAAGACCTCGATGGTGTTGGAGTCGCGCTCGAAGTCCTGCGCGTACAGGTGCTCGGTCAGCTCCGTGCGCGAGACCACCGCGCCCGGCCGGTGCATCAGGTAGGCCAGCAGCTTGTACTCGTGGGCGGTGAGGGTGACGGCCTGGCCGTCCAGCGTGACGCGGCCGCTGCGCGTGTCCAGCGACAGGCCGCCGCAGGACAGCACCGGGGAGGCCAGGCCGCTGGCCCGCCGGATCAGCGCGCGAAGCCGCGCCAGCAGTTCCTCGTGGTGGAAGGGCTTGGTGAGGTAGTCATCGGCGCCCGCGTCGATGCCGGCCACCTTCTCGTGCCAGCTGTCTCGGGCCGTGAGGATCAGGACCGGCATGCGACGGCCGGCCTCGCGCCAGCGTTTGAGCACGGTGAGCCCATCGACCTGCGGCAGGCCCAGGTCCAGCACCACGGCGTCGTAGTCCCCGGTCTCGCCCATGAACTGCGCGTCCCGGCCGTTGTCGGCGTCCTCGACCGCATAGCCCGCTTCCTGCAGGCCTGCGCGGAGTTGCGCGCGCAACTGGGGCTCGTCTTCGACCAGGAGGATCCGCATGGGGCCAGTCTAGCGCTGCTGCCGGGTGCGCTCGCGGGCGCGCAGCACCTCGCCGCTGCGCGCGTCCACCTCCAGCTTCACGCGCCGGCCGTCCGGCTGCAGGAGGCGGATCTCGTAGAGCAGGGCCCCCCGCCGTTCCTCCAGTTCCACCTCGAGCACCTGCCCCGGGTGGCTGCGTCCCAGGCGGTCGAGGACTTGCGGCAACGGCATCACCTGCCCGGCCTGCACGGCGCGCAGCGCCCGGTCGTGGTCCTCCTCCCGGGCCTGGGCCGGCGCACCCATGGCCGCCAGGAAGGCGAGCGTGGCGAGCAGGGGGGCGGCGTGTGCAGGCGTGGGCATGGCGGTGATTGTCCCGGCCGGAACCTGAACGGCCGATGAATGGCGGGTTCAGGTTCGGTTCACGCGGGGTTTCCAACAATGGGCCGCATGAACACCTCACGTACCCTTTCCACGCTGCGGGTCGCCCTGGCCGTGCTTCCCCTGGCGGCCCACGCCGGTGACACGACGCCTGCCCAGCAGCTGTCCCGGTGGACCGCCGCTGCCGGCCAGCCGGCCAGTGCCGCCCGGGGCCAGGCCCTGTTCACCCAGCGCCAGGGCGGCGAGTGGTCCTGCAGCGCCTGCCACGGCGCGCCGCCGACGGCCCAGGGGCGCCATGCCAGCACCGGCAAGTCCATCGCGCCGCTGGCGCCGGCCTTCAACGCGCAGTCCCTGACCGACAGCGCCAAGGTCGCCAAGTGGTTCCGCCGCAACTGCAACGACGTGCTGTCCCGCGAATGCACGGCGGCTGAAAAGGCCGATGTGCTGGCCTACCTCACGAGCCTCAAATGAACCCATTGAACCACCTGCCCCATGCCCTGCGCGCCGCCCTCCTGGCGGCCTGCGCCCTGCCCGCGATGGCCGTGGCCGATGGCGGCCCCGCCATGCCGGTCCGCGTCCCGCAGGCCTACACCCAGGAATGCGCGAGCTGCCACCTGGCCTACCCGCCCGGCATGCTGCCGTCGGCGTCCTGGCAGCGGATCATGGGCTCGCTGGACACGCACTACGGTACCGATGCCTCGCTCGACGCCGCCACCGTCAAGCAGCTGTCCGACTGGTTGCGGGACCACGCCGGCACCGGCAAGCGCGTGGCCGCCGCCCCGCCGCAGGACCGCATCACCCGCTCGGCCTGGTTCGAGCGCAAGCACCGCGCGATCGAGCCCGCCGTGTGGAAGCTGCCTGGCGTCAAGAGCGCCGCCAACTGCGCCGCCTGCCATGCCGGCGCCGAGCAGGGCCGCTTCAGCGACCACGAACTGCGCCAGCCTGCCGGCCTCACGCCGCGCCAGCAGCGCGCCTGGAACGATTGAGAAACGAGGAGGATCCCCATGCAAGTCTCACCCCCGATGTCCACCTCCCCAGCGTCCGCCGCGGGCAACGCGGCCCCCGGGCAGGGACGCCGCACCGTCGATGCGCCCACGCGCATGTTCCACTGGCTGTTCGCCCTGAGCTTCGCCGGCGCCTACCTCACTGGTGACGGCGAGCGCTGGCGCCTGGTCCACGTGATCCTGGGCTACACGATGGCCGGCCTGCTGGTGTTCCGCCTGCTGTACGGCCTGGTCGGGCCCGCGCCTGTGCGCCTGTCCGTCCTGTGGCGCAAGCTCGCCGGGGTGCCGGGTTGGCTGAGCGGGGTGGCGCAGGGCCAGGTGTTCTCGCTGGCCTGGTGGCGGCAAGGGGGCGCCGTGGCCATGGGGGCGGCGATCGCCGGCATCCTCCTGGTCGCCATGCCCCTGCTCCTGAGCGGGTACGCCACCTACGACGAATGGGGCGGTGAATGGCTGGAGGAGGTGCACGAACTCTTCGCCAATCTCGTGCTGATGCTGGTGCTGGCCCACCTGGGCCTGCTGCTGGTCCTGTCCCTCCTGCGCCGCCGCAACCTGGCCTGGCCGATGGTGACCGGCCGGGTCGAGGGCCGTGGCCCGGACCTGGTCAGGAAGAACCGCGCCTGGCTCGCGGCCCTGCTGCTGCTGGCGGTGCTGGCCTTCGGGGCCTGGCAGTGGCAGCAGGCGCCCGCGCCACTGGAGGGTGCCGGGCAGCGCCCGGGCGCCCTCCACGACCACGATGACTGATCGGCGGTGACGCAGCGGCGATGACGGCACCCGGCGCGGCCGGGACCGGCCTCAGGGGTTGCCAGCCGCCGCCGCGTTCTGCGCCTTGCGCGCGGCGAACTCCGCGCGCAGGGCCTTGAGCTTCTCGCGCGGGTCTTCCTTGGTGGTGCTCTTGTCCAGCGCCATCTCCGCGATGAAGCGGCTGGGCACGCCGGGCACGATCTCGCGGCCCTTCTTGCGGCGCTTGATCCAGCTCACGGCCAGCGAGCGCTGGGCCCGGGTGATGCCCACGTACATCAGCCGGCGTTCTTCCTGCAGCTTCTGCAGGATGCCCTCGCCGCTGGTCAGGCCGTCGTCGTCGTCCAGCTTGAAGGGCAGCAGGCCCTCGTTGCAGCCGGCCAGCACCACGTGCGGCCACTCCAGGCCCTTGGAGGCATGCAGCGTGGACAGCGTGACCACGTTCTGGTCCTGCTCCCGCTCGCTGATGGTGGACAGCAGGGCGATGGTCTGCGCCACTTCCAGCAGGGTCTTGCGCTCGCTGGCGATGGCTGCGCCAGAGGCGTCGTCGATCTCGCCGCCGCAGCGCTTGGCCATCCAGTCGCAGAACTCCAGCACGTTGGTCCAGCGCGAGGCGGCGACCTTCTCGCTGTCCTCGCTGTCGTACAGGTGCTGCTCGTAGCCGATGTCCTTGAGCCAGTCGGCCAGGAAGGCCCGTGCCTCCTCGGCGCCCGTGGTGTGCCGGGCGCGGTACTCCAGGTCGTTCACGTACCGGCCGAACTCGTGCAGGCTACCCAGGGCACGGGCATTGAGCACGGACCCCAGCGAGGAGGAGAACAACGCCTCGAACAGGCTCAGCTTGTACTGGCTGGCGAACTGCCCCAGCGCCCCCAGCGTCTGGTGGCCGATGCCGCGCTTGGGCGTGGTCACGCAGCGCAGGAAGGCCGGGTCGTCGTCGTTGTTCACCCACAGGCGCAGCCAGGCGCACAGGTCGCGGATCTCGGCGCGGTCGAAGAAGCTCTGGCCGCCCGAGACCTTGTAGGGCACCTGAGCCTTGCGCAGCGCCTGCTCGAACACGCGGGCCTGGTGGTTGGCGCGGTACAGGATGGCGAAGTCCTTCCAGTCCTGCGAGGCGCCGCTGGCCCGGATGGACAGGAAGCGCGCCACGGTGCGTTCGGCCTCGTGCTCCTCGTTGTCGCAGTCGACCACGCGCACGGGTTCGCCCTCGCCCAGCTCCGAGAACAGGGTCTTGGGGAACAGCTTCGGGTTGGGCTGGATGACGTTGTTGGCCGCGCGCAGGATGGCGCTGGTGGAGCGGTAGTTCTGCTCCAGCTTGATGACCTTGAGCTCGGGGTAGTCCACCGGCAGCTTGCGCAGGTTGTCCAGCGTGGCGCCGCGCCAGCCGTAGATGGACTGGTCGTCGTCACCCACCGCGGTGAAGCGCCCGCGTTCTCCCACCAGCAGCTTGAGCAGCTCGTACTGGGTGGCGTTGGTGTCCTGGTATTCGTCGACCAGCACGTGGCCCAGGGTGCGCTGCCACTTCTCGCGCACCTCGGGGAAGTCGCGCAGCAGCTTCAGGGGCATGCCGATCAGGTCGTCGAAGTCCACGCTCTGGTAGGCCGCCAGGCGCTCCTCGTAGCGGGCCATGAGGGTGGCCAGCACGCGCTCGTTCTCGTCCTTGGCCTGGGCCAGCGCCTGCTGCGCGTTCAGGCCCATGTTCTTCCACAGGCTGATGGTCCACTGCCACTGGCGGGCGGTGGCGGCGTCGGTGGTGCCGCCGGCGTCCTTGAGGATGCCGGTGACATCGTCCGCGTCTAGGATGGAGAACTGCGGCTTGAGGCCCAGCACGTTGCCGTCCTCGCGCATCATGCGCACGCCCAGGGCGTGGAAGGTGCAGATCACCACGTCCTTGGCCTGGCGCCCGATCAACCCCTTGGCGCGCTCGCGCATCTCGCTGGCGGCCTTGTTGGTGAAGGTGATGGCGGCGATGCGCTTGGGTTCCAGGCCGGTCTGGATCAGGCGGGCGATCTTGTGCGTGATCACCCGCGTCTTGCCCGAGCCGGCGCCGGCCAGCACCAGGCAGGGGCCGTGCAGGTAGTTGACGGCTTCCTGTTGCGCGAGATTGAGGCCGGACATCGGGGGGGGGGAGGGAAGGAGGCAGGCGGGAGCGGAGCGCGCAATGATACCGGCCGCCCGTCGTGGTTGCGCCGACAATACGGGGGTGCTCGACATCCTCCAGGTCACCTTTCCCTTCTTCGCCCTCGTGCTGTGCGGCTACGTCGCGGCCCGGCGGCGCCTGCTGCCGCTGGATGCCATCGGCGGGCTGAACACCTTCGTCCTGTACTTCGCGCTGCCCTGCATGCTGTATCGCTTCGGCGCCAGCACCCCCATCTCGCGCCTGTTCGATCCCGCCGTGGTCGCCGTGTGGCTGCCCTGCGCCCTCCTCATGGTGGGCGGGACCATCCGCGCCAGCATGAACGACCGCATCCGCTGGAACGACGCCTCCTTCGGCGCGCTGGTGGCCGCCTTCCCCAACACGGGGTTCATGGGCGTGCCGCTGCTGGTGGCGCTGTTGGGCGCGCGCGCAGCCGGCCCCGCCATCGCCACGATCCTGGTGGACATGGTGGTGACGACCTCCCTGTGCATCGCCCTGTCCCGGCTGGACGGCGCGGGCCAGGCGGGCGCGGCGCAGGCCGTGAAGAATGCCCTGCGCGGCGTGGCGCTCAATCCCATGCCCTGGTCCATCCTGCTGGGAGGCGTGGCTTCCTGGCTGCGGCTCGAGCCGGTCAAGCCCGTGGCCGCGACCATCGGGCTGCTGGCCGATTCAGCCTCGCCGGTGGCCCTGTTCACCATCGGCGCCGTGCTGGCGCGCTCGCAGAGGGTGGCGGCCGCCAGTGGTGAAGGGCCCAAGCCCTGGCAGGACTTCGTTCCCGTGGCCCTGGGCAAGCTCGTGCTCCACCCCCTGCTGGTGCTGGGCGTGGGCACCGCCCTGCGCGCGGCCGGCCTGCCGCTGGACCCCTTCGCCCTGATGGTGCTGGTGCTGGTGGCGGCCCTGCCCAGCGCCAGCAACGTGTCCATGCTGGCCGAGCGCTTCGGCGCCGATACCGGGCGCATCGCCCGCATCATCCTGCTGACGACGGCCGCGTCCTTCCTGACGTTTTCCGCCGTCGTGGCCCTGTACAGCTGAGGCCGCAGGGCGCGGATGGGCGTCCAGCCCGGGCCGTTTTGCGGGGGGGTGGGCCCGGGTTTGCCGCTTTGACAGGCAGCTTGGCCCCGATGGGCCTAAAATGACGGGTTAAGTTTTTTTCGCGGGCGCCCGGGCGCCTGGGGTATCCGGACGGGTGTCCGGTGCCTTTTCAAAGGTGTTCCATGGCCAAGGAAGAATTGATTGAAATGCGCGGCCGCGTGGCCGAGGTGCTGCCGGACTCGCGCTACCGCGTGGTGCTCGAGAACGGGCACGAGCTGATCGCCTACAGCGGCGGCAAGATGCGCAAGAACCACATCCGCATCATCGCCGGCGACGACGTGACGCTGGAGCTGTCGCCCTACGACCTGAACAAGGGCCGTATCATGTTCCGCCACCTGCCCGATCGCGGCGCGCGTCCGCCCGGCAGCTTCGGCGGCAACCGTCGCTGACCGGCGCCTGCGCCGAATGATCTGACGGGGCTATTGGACGCCCCGTCCCCCGGGCGCACACTGCGCCCCATGGTCCCCGCCGCCGCGCCGCAGTTCACCGCCGACGAGCTGCGCCTGATCCTCGACGCCCTGCTCGACGCCCGGCTGGTACTGCAGGCCATTGCCGGCGGCACCCTGATCCATCCCTTCGAGCCCCCGCTGCACCTGCACGACCTGGCCCCCGAGATCACCCGGGTGGAGGCGGCTTTGCTGCTGGTGGGCGCGGCCTGAGCCGCGCCGGCGCCCTCAGGTGCTGCGGAAGATGAAGTACACCGCCCCCACCATGCACAGGGCGGCCCAGAGGTAGTCCAGCTTGAAGGGCTCCTTCAGGTACAAGGCCGCGAAGGGCACGAACACCGACAGGGTGATCACCTCCTGCATGATCTTCAACTGGCCGACCGACAGGCCAGCCTGCTGGTGGCCGATGCGGTTGGCGGGGACCTGCAGCAGGTACTCGGCCAGCGCGATGCCCCAGCTCACGAGCGCCGCCACGTACCAGGGCGCAGTCGCCAGGTTCTTCAGGTGGCCGTACCAGGCCATCGTCATGAAGACGTTGGAGGCAGTCAGCAGGAGGATGGTCTGGAGCGTGGCGGACATGACGCCGAGCTTAATGCTGCCTGGGCAGCGTCACGCCGGTGCCCTGCGGCCCACCTGCTTCCCAGGGGGACCCCGAACGCCGCACAATAGGCCGCATGGACCCTCGCACCGTCTGCCTCATCGGCGCGCCCACCGACGTGGGCGCCAGTGTGCGCGGCGCCGGCATGGGGCCCGACGCCCTGCGGGTGGCGGGCCTGGCGCAGGCGCTGCGCGAGCACGGCCTGGCCGTGGTGGACCGCGGCAACCTGGCCGGTCCGCCCAACCCCGCCCTGCCGCCCCAAGGCGGCCTGCGGCACCTGGACGAGGTCGTCGCCTGGAACCGCGCCGTCCACGAGGCCGTGGAGGCCGCCCTGGGCCGCGGCGAGTTCCCCCTGCTGATGGGAGGCGACCACTGCCTGGCCATCGGCTCGATCAGCGCCCTCGCGCGGCACTGCCGCCGGCAGGGCCAGTCCCTGCGGGTGCTGTGGCTCGATGCCCATGCCGACGTCAACACGCAGGCCACCAGCCCCAGCGGCAACCTGCACGGCATGCCGGTGTCCTGCCTGCTGGGGCACGGCCCGGCGGCGCTGGTGGGGTGGAGCGGCGAGCGCGCGGCGCTGGCCCCGGGCGACATCGACTTCATCGGCATCCGCAGCGTCGACGCGCAGGAAAAGCAGGCGATCCGCGCGCTGGGCCTGCAGGTGTTCGACATGCGCCACATCGACGAGCACGGCATGCGCAACACCCTGGTCGAGGCGCTGCACGACATCGACGACAACACCCACCTGCACGTGAGCTTCGACCTGGACTGCCTGGACCCGTCGGACGCCCCGGGCGTGGGCACCGCGGTGCGCGGCGGGCCGACCTACCGCGAGATGCAACTGTGCATGGAGATGATCGCCGACACCGGCCGCCTGCGCTCGCTGGACGTGGTGGAGATCAACCCCGCGCTGGACGTGCGCAATCGCACGGCGGAACTGGCGGTGGATTTCATCCGCAGCCTGTTCGGGGCGTCTACCCTGGCGCGCTGAGCCACCGGGTGCCGTCCCCGCAAGGCGGGCGTGGCGCCGGGCTCGGTGGCGGGTCAGGCCTCGTCGTCCCCGGCTTCGCCGGCGCCCGTGTCGCCATCGAGGTCGGTGAGTTCCTCGTCGGACAGGTCGCTGTCCCCCAGGCCCTCGTCACCGCCCAGGCGCACCACGCGGTCCGGCAGGATGTCGCCCCCCTCCTTGGCCTCGGGGCCGGACACCGCGCCCCGCTCGCCGGTGCCGAAGGAGTCGCTGTCGCCGTAGCTTTCGGGGGTGCCCGACGCGTCGCTGCCGCTGTCGGAGTTGTCGCTGGGCCCCAGCAGGTCGCTGCTGCGCCCGCTGGGCTGGACCGGCGCCTTGTCGGCGCCCATGATGCTGCTGTAGGCCATGGGCCTCTCCCGTGCGCAAACCGCGCGCACGGCCAGTGTGTGACGGCCGGGCAGGCCGTCAAGTCGGACGGGGCCGCCGGCTGCTGTCCTCAGGCGGCCGCCGCGGCGCCGCGCCCGCCGAAGATCGCCGTGCCCACCCGCACCATCGTGCTGCCCGCGGCCACGGCCGCCTCCAGGTCGCCCGACATGCCCATGGACAGGGTGTCCAGCGGCAGGCCGGCCGCACGCAGTTCGTCGAACAGGGCCCGCGTGCGCAGGTGCACCGCCTTCTGCGACTCGAAGTCGTCGCCGGGCTCGGGAATGGTCATGAGCCCGCGCAGGGCCAGCCGGGGCAGCGCGGCGACCTCCCGCGCCAGGGCCAGCGCTTCGCCCGGCGCCACGCCGGCCTTGGTCGGCGCGCCGTCGATGTTGACCTGAAGGCACACGTTCAGCGGCGGCAGGCCTTCGGGCCGTTGCTCGGACAGCCGCTGGGCGATCTTGAGCCGGTCCACCGTGTGCGCCCACTGGAAATGCGTGGCCACGAGCCGGGTCTTGTTGCTCTGGATCGGGCCGATGCAGTGCCACTCCAGGCCCAGGTGCTCCAGTAGGGCGATCTTCTCCACGGCTTCCTGGATGTAGTTCTCGCCGAAGGCGCGCTGGCCGGCGCCGGCGGCCTCGCGCACGGCGTCGGCGCCGAAGGTCTTGGACACGGCCAGCAGCGTGACTTCGTCCGCCGGGCGTTGCGCGGCCGCACAGGCCGCGGCCAGGCGGGCCCGCACCGCTTGGAGCTTCTCGGATATCGTAGTCATAATGGTTCAGCGAACTGAACGAAACGGGACATTTCGTGGATATTACCCAGCTGCTTGCATTCAGCGTGAAGAACAAGGCCTCCGACCTGCACCTGTCGGCCGGCCTGCCGCCCATGATCCGCGTCCATGGCGACGTGCGACGCATCAACGTCGAGCCCCTGGACCACAAGCAGGTCCACGCCATGGTGTACGACATCATGAACGACACGCAGCGCAAGCACTACGAGGAGTTCCTCGAGTGCGATTTCTCGTTCGAGATCGAGGGCCTGGCGCGTTTCCGCGTGAATGCGTTCAACCAGAACCGGGGCGCGGCGGCGGTGTTCCGCACCATTCCTTCCAAGATCCTCACGCTGGAGCAGCTCAACGCCCCGCGCATCTTCTCCGAGCTGTCGCTCAAGCCGCGCGGGCTGGTGCTGGTGACCGGGCCCACGGGCTCGGGCAAGTCCACCACCCTGGCGGCGATGGTCAACTACCTCAACGAGTCCGAGTACGGCCACATCCTCACCGTGGAGGACCCGATCGAATTCGTGCACGAGTCCAAGAAGTGCCTGGTGAACCAGCGCGAGGTGGGTGGCATGACGCTGTCCTTCGCCGCGGCGCTGCGCTCGGCGCTGCGCGAGGACCCGGACGCCATCCTGGTGGGCGAGATGCGGGACCTGGAGACCATCCGCCTGGCCATGACCGCGGCCGAGACCGGCCACCTGGTGTTCGGCAACCTGCACACTTCCAGCGCCGCCAAGACCATCGACCGCGTGATCGACGTCTTCCCGGCGGAGGAAAAGGAGATGGTGCGCTCCATGCTGTCGGAGTCGCTGGTGGCCGTCATCTCGCAGACCCTGTGCAAGCTCAAGGACGGCTCGGGCCGCGTGGCGGCGCACGAGATCATGATCGGCACCTCCGCCATCCGCAACCTGATCCGCGAGAACAAGGTGGCCCAGATGTATTCCGCCATCCAGACCGGCGGCGCCTTCGGCATGCAGACCCTGGACCAGTGCCTGGCGGACCTGGTCCGTCGCAACATCATCAGTTCGGCCGAGGCCCGCAGCAAGGCCAAGATGCCCGAGAACTTCCCCGGCTGAGACGACGGAGACTTCCTTCATGAAAAGCGTGTTCGGCCTCTTCAAGCGGGTGGCCTCTTCCTCGGCGGGTGCGGGCGAGCCTTCGGGCGGCGGAGACTCGCTGATGTTCTCCACCGCCTTCGCCGAGCAGGGGCTGGACGAGGGCATGCTCATTCCCTGGGATGCCCGGGCCGTGGAGGTCGGCGCCCGGCGCCTGCCGGTGGCCCAGGGGGCCCGGCAACTGCACGCCCTGTGGAGCAAGGACAAGTTCATGAGCCGGCTGTCCGCCGAGGCGCTGGGCCGGCTCGAGCGCTTCTTCGACTACGCCTCGGTGCCCGCGGACCGCGACATCATCCGGCAGGACGAGTACAGCAACTTCATGGTCGTCCTGCTCTCGGGCAGCGTGGCGGTGGACCGCGTGCAGCCCTGGGGCGAGCACGTGCGCCTGGCCGAGGCCCGCCCCGGCGACATCCTGGGCGAGATGTCGCTCCTGGACAGCGGCATGCGCTTTTCCCACTGCGTGAGCCTGACCGAGTGCGAGATCGCCGTGCTCGACCCGCAGTCGCTGGACGAGATGATGGCCAACGACCCGGCGCTGGCCGCCAGCCTGATCGGCCTGCTGGCGCGCAAGCTGTCGCTGCGCCTGCGCGCCATCAGCGCCCGCCTGAGCGACATGAGCCCCACCGGCACGCGCTGACCGCACCGCCCCCACCGCCATGGAACGCGACCAGGCCAGCAAATTCATCAACGACCTGCTCAAGCTGATGATCAGCCGGGGCGGCAGCGACCTGTTCATCACCAGCGATTTCCCGCCGGCGATCAAGGTCGACGGCAAGGTGACCAAGGTCTCGCCGCAACCGCTGACCGGCGCCCACACCCTGGCCCTGGCCCGCGCCATCATGAACGACCGTCAGGCCGCCGAGTTCGAGCGCACCAAGGAGTGCAACTTCGCCATCGCGCCGGCCGGCGTCGGGCGCTTCCGCGTCAACGCCTTCGTGCAGCAGGGCAAGGTGGGCATGGTGCTGCGGGTGATCCCGCAGACGCTGCCCACGCTGGACGGCCTGGGTATGCCGGCGGTGCTCAAGGACGTGGTCATGGCCAAGCGCGGCCTGTGCATCCTGGTGGGCGCCACCGGCTCGGGCAAGAGCACCTCGCTGGCGGCCATGGTCGACTGGCGCAACGAGAACTCCTTCGGCCACATCATCACCGTCGAGGACCCGGTGGAGTTCGTCCACCCGCACAAGAACTGCGTGGTGACCCAGCGCGAGGTGGGCCTGGACACCGACAGCTGGGAGGCGGCGCTGAAGAACACCCTGCGCCAGGCGCCGGACGTGATCCTCATGGGCGAGATCCGTGACCGCGAGACCATGGAGCACGCCATCGCCTTCGCCGAGACCGGCCACCTGTGCATGGCCACGCTGCACGCCAACAGCGCCAACCAGGCCCTGGACCGCGTGATCAACTTCTTCCCCGAGGAGCGGCGCGCCCAGCTGCTGATGGACCTGTCCCTGAACCTCAAGGCCATGATCTGCCAGCGGCTGATCCCCCGCCAGGACGGCAAGGGCCGGCAGGCGGCGGTGGAGATCATGCTCGGCTCCCCGCTGGTCTCGGACCTGATCTTCAAGGGCGAGGTCACCGAGATCAAGGAGGTCATGAAGAAAAGCCGCAACCTGGGCATGCAGACCTTCGACCAGGCCCTGTTCGACCTGTTCGAGCAGAACGTCATCTCCTACGAAGACGCCCTGCGCAACGCCGACTCGGTCAATGACCTGCGCCTGCAGATCAAACTCAACAGCCAAAGGGCCAAATCTCAGGATTTGTCCTCAGGGACGGAGCACCTCGCCATCGTATAAGGTTGGGGGATGAGCTCCACCAACCCCAAAACCTACGAATCGACCCCTTCGCGCACCGTGGCCTTCCTGGGCCTGGGCGTGATGGGGTTTCCCATGGCCGGCCACCTGGCGCTGGCGGGCCATGCGGTCACCGTCTACAACCGCTCCGCCGCCAAGGCCCAGGCCTGGACCGCCGAGTTCAAGGGCCGGTCGGCGCCCACGCCGCGCGAGGCCGCGGCCGGCTGCGATTTCGTGTTCTGTTGCGTCGGCAACGACGAGGACCTGCGCTCGGTCGTCCTGGGCCCGGATGGCGCCTTCGCCGGCATGAAGCCGGGCGCGGTGTTCGTGGACCACACCACGGCCTCGGCCGACGTGGCCCGCGAGCTGTCCGCCCAGGCCCGCGAGAGGGGCCTGCAGTTCATCGACGCCCCGGTCTCCGGCGGCCAGGCCGGCGCGCAGAACGGCCTGCTGACCGTGATGTGCGGCGGCGACAAGCCCTCCTTCGACGCGGCCCGGCCGGTGGCCATGGCCTTTTCCCGCGCCTTCACCCACCTGGGCGACAGCGGCGCCGGCCAGCTGGCCAAGATGGTCAACCAGATCTGCATCGCCGGCCTGGTGCAGGGCCTGTCCGAGGCCATCGCCTTCGGCCAGAAGGCGGGCCTGGACATGGCCCAGGTGCTGGAGGTGATCGGCAAGGGCGCGGCCCAGAGCTGGCAGATGGACAACCGCGGCAAGACCATGATCGCCGGCCAGTTCGAATTCGGCTTCGCCGTCGACTGGATGCGCAAGGACCTGGGCCTGGTCCTGGACGAGGCCAAGCGCAATGGCGCCCGCCTGCCGGTGACGGCGCTCGTGGACCAGTTCTATGCCGACGTGCAGGCTGCGGGCGGGAACCGCTGGGACACGTCCAGCCTGATCACGCGCCTGCGCTGACCCGCTTACCTCGCCGGCTGGGCGTTCAGGCGCGCGAGTTCCTCGTCGGTGATGATCTCGAACACCCGCACCACGCGGGTGACGCCGCCGATGCCGCGGGCGATCTGGGTGGCGCGCTCGGCCTCGCGGGCCGTCACGCGGCCCATGAGGTACAGCACGCCGCGCTCGGCCACCACCTTGAAGGCGTTGGACTGCAGGTCGCGGGCGTCGATCAGGGAGGCGCGCATCTTGCCGGCGATCAGCAGGTCGTTCGAGCGCTGGCTCAGCGACGAGGGCGGCATGATGCCCAGCTCGTTGACCACGGCGCGCACGTTCTCCACGCGGGCGACGATCTGGTCCACCGTCTGGCGGGTGGCCTCGTCGGGCACCTCGCCGGTCAGCAGCACCTGGCGGTTGTAGCTGGACACGTTCACATGCGTGCGGCTGCCCAGGCTCTCGCGGATGCGGGAGCCGGCGCGCAGCTCGATGGTCTCGTCCTCCAGCTGCGTGCCGGCGGTGCGGCGGTCGACGGCGACCAGCGCGCCGACGGCGGCGCCGCCCACGACCAGGGGCGCGCAGGCGGACAGGCCGCCGGCCAGGGCGGCCGCGGCGAGGGTGGACAGGGCGAGGCGTTGCAGGGTCTTCATCGTCATGCGGTGGGCTCCTGGTCGCCGAGCAGTTGGGCGTCGACGCCGTCACAGAGGCAGTGGATGGTCAGCAGGTGCACTTCCTGGATGCGGGCCGTGCGCTCGTGGGGCACGCAGATGTGCACGTCGGTCTCGCGCAGCGCCGCGCCCATGCGGCCGCCGCCGCGGCCGGTCAAGGCGACCACGGTCATCTCGCGCTCGTGCGCGGCTTCCACGGCGGCCAGCACGTTGGCCGAGTTGCCGCTGGTGGTGATGGCCAGCAGCACGTCGCCGGCCTGGCCCAGGGCCCGCACCTGCTTGGCGAAGATCTGGTTGAAGTCGTAGTCGTTGCCGATGGCCGTGAGGATGGAGCTGTCCGTCGTCAGCGCGATCGCGCCGAGCTCCGGGCGCTCGCGCTCGAAGCGGCCGACGAACTCGGCGGCGAAGTGCTGGGCGTCGGCGGCCGAGCCGCCGTTGCCGCAGGCCAGCACCTTGCCGCCGCTGGTCACGCAGGCCAGTACCGCCTGGATGGCGTCGGCGATCGGCTTGGTCAGCGACTGCGCGGCCTGGTACTTCAGGTCGGCGCTGTCGATGAAATGCTGTTGGATGCGTTGTTCAACCATGGCTGGGAATGATACCCGTCCGCCGTGTTACGAAACGTCAAACGCCGCCTGCAGCCACTGGAGGCGGGGGCCATCGATGGCCACCACGTCGAAGCGGCAGGGCGGGGGTGCCGGCTGGCGCATCAGGAAATGGCGGGCAGCGAACACGATGCGCCGGCGCTTGGCGGCCCCCACGCTGGCCGCCGCGCCGCCGAAGCGGGTGCTGGCCCGGGCCCGCACCTCCACGAACACCAGCGTGCCGTCGGCCTCGCGCAGGATCAGGTCCACCTCGCCGCCGCCGCGCCCGGGCGTCCGATAATTGCGGGCCACCAGCCGCAGGCCGGCGGCGCGCAAGTGGGCCAGGGCGCGAGCCTCGGCCGCATCGCCCGCCTGCTTGGTGGTGGCGGACCGGCCGGCGCCCCTCGGCGTGCCGGTTGCGGCACCCGTCCCGGCTTCCTGCCCGTTTCTCCCTGGAACCCTGTTCATGAGCGCTTCCTTTGCATCCGCCCTGAAGGCCGCCCGCGAGGCGGCCGGCGCGCAGCATTATCCGCAGGGGGCGCTCTACGTGGTGGCCACCCCCATCGGCAACCTCGCGGACGTCAGCCTTCGGGCCCTGTACCTGCTGGAGCTGGCCGACGCCATCGCCTGCGAGGACACCCGCCACACCCAGGCCCTGCTGCGCGCGCTGGGCCTGGAGCGGCCGGCCGGGGGCCTGATTCCCCTGCACCAGCACAACGAGGCCGAGGCCGCCCAGCAGGTGGTCCGCCGCCTGGCCGCCGGCGAGCGGATCGCCTATGCCAGCGACGCCGGCACGCCCGCCGTGAGCGACCCGGGGGCGCGCCTGGTGGCGGCCGTGCGCGAGGCGGGCCACCGGGTCGTGCCCCTGCCCGGCGCCAGCAGCGTCACGGCCGTCCTCAGCGTGGCCGGCGCCTGGAGCGGGGAGGCCGCCTTCGTCTTCGGGGGCTTCCTGCCCGCCAAGGCCGGCGAGCGCGCCGCCGCCGTGCAGGCGCTGGCGCAGGAGCCGCGCGCCGTGGTGCTGCTGGAGGCGCCGCACCGCATCGCCGACCTCGCCGCCGCCCTCGCGCCGCTGGGCGAGCGTCCCGTCACCATCGGGCGCGAGCTGACCAAGCAGTTCGAGCAGGTGGAGACTGTGCCCTGCGGCGCCTTTGCGGGCTGGCTCGCGGCCGACGCCCAGCGCTCGCGGGGCGAGTTCGCCCTGGTCCTGCACCCCTGGGCCCAGGCCCGGGCGGCCGATTCCGGCGAGGCGCTGCTGAAACTGCTGCTGAAGGAGCTGCCGGTCAAGACGGCCGTGCGCATCGCGGCCGAGGCTTCGGGCGGCTCGCGCAACGCGCTGTACGACACCGCCTTGCGGCTGCGCGGCGAGGCGGGGGCCGACGAGGCCTGACCCGGCCGCCGGCGGGACCCGCCCGGACCCGGCCGTCCCTGGCTCCTCAGACCGACAGCGGGTCCACGTCCACCGCCCAGCGCAGCAGCCCCGGCTCCCGCAGGCCGTGCAGCACGTCCTGCCAGGCGGCGAGGAAGCGCTGCAGTGCCGGCCGCGAACTGCTTTCGACCAGCAGCTGCGCCCGCTCCACGTTGGCCACCCGCTGCACCGCCATCGGCACGGCGGAATACAGCACCACCTGGCCCGTCGGGTCCAGGCCCTCGGCTGCCTCGCGCGCGGCGTTCAGGAAGGCCTGCGCCGCCGCCTGCGTGCGCGCCTCGGCCCGCACCAGGGCCTGGAAGGCGAAGGGCGGCATGCCGGCCTGCTCGCGCTCCTTCAACTGCGCGGCGGCGAAGGCCGGGTAGTCGTGCTGCTTCAGGCTGGCGAACAGCGCGTGCGTGGGGTGCCAGGTCTGCACCCACATCTCGCTGGCGCCGGCCTGCGCGGCGTCGCGGCCCGCGCGCCCCGCCGCCTGCGCCAGCAGCGCGAACAGCCGCTCCGGCGCGCGGAAATCGCTGGAGAACAGGGCCGTGTCCGGGTTCACCGCCGCCACCAGCGTGATGCGCCGGAAGTCGTGGCCCTTGGTGATCATCTGCGGGCCCACCAGCACGTCCACCTCGCCCGCATGCACCTGGGCCAGCTGCGCCTCCAGCGCGCCCTTGCCGCGCGTGGTGTCGGCATCCATGCGGGCCACGCGCACGGGGCGCTCGCCGCCGGCCAGCAGCTGCGCGATGTGCTCCTCCAGCTGCTCGGTCCCCTTGCCCAGGGGCGCGATGTCCACGTTGCCGCAGGACG
>JACCDY010908448.1_pt1 | contig 20619 bp, 50 predicted proteins | sample 7446391 | NCBI WGS metagenome assembly JACCDY01 (sample SAMN15323451, study PRJNA562643) | freshwater metagenome | isolation source: river surface water | place: USA:Blue River Watershed | collected 2017-08-18 | reverse complement strand
TTCGTTATGCAAAAAGTCTTGGCGATACTTTATTGGTAGCAATTGATAGTGACGAAAGAGTTAAAAAATTAAAAGGCGAGACTAGACCGATTAACTCGCAAGAAGATAGAAAATTTATGATCGAAAGCCTCCAATGGGTTGACTCCTGTCAAATATTTGGAGACGAAGACGAATTAGAATACATAATAAAATTATACAACCCCGACATAATGGTTAAAGGCAGTGACTATAGAAATAAACCAATTGTGGGTTCTCAATTTTGTAAAGAAATAGTTTTTTATGAGCATACAGGACACTCTACAACGAGACTCATTCAACGTATTACTGATAGGTGATAGTTGCTTAGATGAGTATAAGATTGGGACCATTGATAGACTGAGCCCAGAAGCTCCGGTGCCTGTAATAAAAATTACAGATACAGAAGTAGTACCCGGAATGGCTTCAAATGTTAAGAAAAACTTAGAGAACATAGGTGTCTATGCAGATTTTATTACCAACGACGAACAAATAATAAAGACACGTTATATTGATAAACGTTCTGGTCAGCATATGCTACGAGTAGATACAGAACCTAAAATTGTTCCCTGGAGTAGAAAAACACCTTACCCTATTAAAGATTATGATGCTGTAATAATTTCCGATTACAATAAAGGGTTTTTAACATACGAGCATATTGAGTATATTGTTAGGTCTTCCTTGGGACCCGTGTTCATTGATACTAAAAAAACTCAGTTAGCTGATATTAGCGGACCAAATGTATTTGTTAAAATCAATGAACTCGAATATAAGAATGCTAGAAGCACTCCGAGTAACCTAATAGTTACATTAGGTGATAAGGGAGCTATGTATAAAACATCCGAAACTGAAATGTTGATTTCAACCAAATCAGTTGATGTAGTAGATGTATGTGGCTGCGGTGATACCTTTTTGGCAGCATTAGCAGTCCAATACCTATATACAAAAAATATCGAAACCAGTATAATATTTGCTAACACTGCCGCTGGTATTACTGTACAACGTCGCGGAAATTATGCACCAAGTTATGATGAGATAAGAAATGCCGGATATCGATATTGATTTTGCAGATAGAAATAAAGCACTTGATTTGATCAAGCATGTGCTAGCGGCTATTAAATCTGAAAATGGAACTTTTAAAAAGCACAATACCGGAGTATATTGTCATTCTATCCCGTACAATCCATTAACTGGCACAGCAAGCCTAGATTATAAAGAAGCTGAAGATCGTGGATACTTTAAGATCGATTTTTTAAATGTTAGTTTGTATAACGGCGTTAGAAACGAAGAACATCTAAAACAACTTTTGGAGACAGAGCCATTATGGGACCTTTTGGAGCAGGACGATTTTGTAAACTTACTTTTTCATGTCAACGGACACGGGAAGATCCTGAGACTGATGAAACCGAAAAATGTCGAGCAGCTCGCCGCCGTTCTAGCTATGATTCGTCCGGCAAAAAAGCATTTGATAGGAAAAAGTTGGTCCGATGTTATGGCAGATATATGGACTAAACCAACAACTGACGAATATTTTTTTAAGAAGAGCCACGCTACTGCATATGCATTGGCTATCGTGGTTCAAATGAATTTAATTTGTGAACAGATTAGCTACGGGTACTCTTAGGAGTTCTTACTAATTGAATTGATTTACGTTTGATTCTTTTTTCAGCGATTTCGCTTAGATTAACAGCAGGCCCAAAAACAAGTTCTATATCTTTGCTGTTAAATGTTTTGATACAATACCTAAATAACTGCATTTCTTTTTTAAGAAAAATATTAATCGGTATTTTTCTATTACTTTCCCACCACCATACATCGCCTAATTCTAAAAATATGCGCTTTTCTTCGTCAGAACGTATGGCAGCTATATCATAAATGCTAGTAACATAGTCGTCTAGGTTAATCACTATTCCTACGTATTCTATGTCATTAGACTTGATACAAGCTATAAAGGGATAATTATCTTGGAAATTGCTGGGCAAACTCATTATCAATAAATACAAACATGCAAGTTTTACCAGTCTATTTATACCAGAATAATCTAGATGTAATATTAGATTTGGATCCAACTATACGTGGAGTTAACCGAGTCATGTATCAACACGATTTAAAAATACAGAAAGGGCTAAAAAATAAAGTCCGAGTTCAGTTTAAAAACAGTGATCAAAAAAGAATCAGCATTAGCAATACTCAGACTTTTGTGTTCTCTATGTATGATGCCATTAATAGAAGATTGCTTTTAGAAAAAGAACTCGCAGTCTTAGATGCAGGAACGACCAGTACTAGAGGACTTGCAGAACTTACATTAACCGAAAGCGATACTGTAGATTTAGATAAGAGCAGTTACACATACAGTGTAAAGTATGTTGATCCAAACGATGGAACATACTTGCCTGCTTATAGCAATACCTATTATGGTATAAATGGAACAGTTCATTTGAGCGAAGATATCTACCCTGTACTACAACCTAGTCAAGAAGTGTCGGACTTACAAATGAGTTTCAATGTCAGTACCGATTTGTATGAGTACAAAAGTCGGGCAATCTATGCTAGTCCAGAATATAATGGAAATACAGCCTTACATACTATGGCGTTCTATCTAACTGGATTTAAAGGTACTGTGTACGTACAAGCTACACTCAATAATGATCCAGATGATCTAGGTAGCTACAGTACTATCAAGACTCTTAACTACAACGGTTATACTGGAATTGATTATGTCAATTTTAACGGAGTCTATTCCTATATCAATGTTTTGGTTGTGCCAGCCAGAGGACCATTGGATTTGAATAACAGAGATAACCAAGATTACCGCGGAACATTTGACAAATTCTTGTACAGAAGTTAAACTGTTACAATGAATGAGATACAGGCAGCTCTGCTAGCATTACTACCACCTAGTCGAAAACATACCAGCGGAGGCTGGGAAAGTTTCAATGCTGTCTGCTGCCATCACCGTGGTGAAAAGCCGGATAGCCGCAAACGCGGCGGTATCAAAACAGACGGAGATTCTTGGACCTATCATTGCTTTAACTGTGGGTTCAAAGCCGGATGGAGTCCCGGCAAAACACTTAGTGGAAATACCAAACTGCTGTTTCGTTGGCTAGGTCTCAGTGAACTAGACGTGGGCAAACTAAATCTTGTTGCGTTGAAGTATCAAGAAAACATGCCCAAAGCATCAAAGGTATTAAACTTTGTTTTACAAGAAGTAACATTACCCAATGACAGCAAGCCATTAACAGAATGGATCTCTCAAGGACAGGATGTTACACCTCTAATAGAGTATCTAGTATCTCGAGGCATGGACATAGATTGGTATAATTGGATGTGGAGTCCAGAACCTGGGTATTCTGATAGAATATTGATACCATTTTATCAAGATGGAAAAATTGTAGGTTATACAGGACGTAAACTCACAGAAGGTAAACCGAAATATCTAACAGAAAGTCAAAGTGGCTATGTGTTTAATTTAGATCGGCAGATTCGCGATCGTCAATACGTTATAGTCGTAGAAGGACAATTTGATGCTATAGCTATAGATGGTGTAGCCATTATGACCAACGAACCTAACGATACCCAAGTTGCAAGATTGCAGGCATTAGGTAGGGAAATCATCTGCGTACCTGATAAAGATCGTCCGGGATCTAAGATGCTTAAACATGCAATTGATCAAGGATGGAGCACCAGTTTACCCCCATGGGGCGACGATGTCAAGGATGTTGCAGATGCTGTAAAGAAGTATGGGCGTCTCTATACTTTAGCCACAATTTTACACTATAAAACTGACAACAAGATAAAAATAGAATTACTGAAGAAAAAATTAGAAACGCTAGATGAATAAGACCAACTACAACTACGACATTCAAAAACTTTACTTAGAAATGTTTCTCAGCGATGCAGAAACATTTATACGCTGTCAAAATATCTTTGATCCGGAAAACTTTGATCAAAGACTTAGAGCACCTGCAGAGTTTATAACCAAATATGTCGATGATTATAAGGTCATGCCGGAAGCTGCTATCGTTAATGCTGCTTGCAGTACTGAACTAGAACCTGCACAACTACCCAAGGAAAACTACGATTGGTTGATGAATGAATTTGAAAATTTCAGTCGTCATAAAGGTCTAGAACGTGCTATTGTTAAGAGTGCAGATCTTCTAGAAAAAGGAGATTACGGTCCAGTTGAGAAGCTGGTCAAGGATGCTATTCAAATTAGTTTGAACAGAGACATGGGCACAAACTATTTCGAAGATCCTCGTGCTAGATTGGAAAAACTTAAGAGCAATAACGGACAAATTTCAACAGGTTGGCCCAGCGTTGATCGAAAGCTATATGGCGGATTCAATCGCGGCGAACTCAATATCTTTGCGGCAGCTTCGGGCGGCGGCAAGAGTTTGTTCTTAGCTAACTTAGGTGTTAATTGGGCTCTAATGGGCCTGAACGTTATCTATCTAACTTTCGAACTTAGCGAGAATTTAGTGTCTATGCGTTTGGACAGTATGACTACAGGCATCGGTACTAGAGAAATCTTTAAGCAGATCGATGATGTAGAATTGAAGGTAAAAATGATGGAAAAACGTGCAGGACACCTTCAAATTAAGTATATGCCTTCAGGAAAAAATGTGAACGATATTCGAGCCTATTTGAAGGAATATCAGGTCAAAACTGGCCAAAAACCAGACGTTTTGCTCATAGATTACCTCGATTTGATGATGCCTTTGTCAGTGAAGGTATCGCCCAGCGATTTGTTCGTAAAAGACAAATATGTGTCGGAAGAACTAAGAAACTTGGCTATGGAAACGCAGTGTATTACAGTAACAGCCAGCCAGCTGAACCGCAGTGCTGTTGAAGAAATTGAGTTTGATCACAGCCATATTTCGGGCGGTTTAAGTAAGATTCAAACAGCGGATAACGTTATTGGTATCTTTACTAGTCGTGCTATGAAAGAACGTGGTCGCTATCAAATTCAGTTTATGAAGACACGTAGTAGTTCGGGTGTAGGACAAAAGGTTGATTTGGAATTTAATATTGATACACTGCGTATTAGTGATCTAGGTGAAGAGGAAGAGGGCAGTTTCAATCAACAAAAGTCCAATGCAGCTACACAGAATATCTATAGTGGTCTAAAGAGAACCAGCACTGTAAGCACTACTACAGATCCGGAAACAGGAGAAATTAGGCCAGTTGATCCTAACCAGGGTGCAGCCGTTAAGAAGATTCAGGCTAAACCTGCGGCTCCTATGATACGAAACTTATTGAATAATCTTAATCCTGAAAAAGATTAAACCACTTGCTGACCTGTTCTTTGGCACTGGCTTCAACGCACTTGTGCCATTGATCTAGTTCGTCGGAACCAAACACGGTGTTGATGTTAGCAGGTGCAAGCTCCCATTTGTAGTTGGTATCGGATTTGGGATCTAGTTGCTGTTCTAGGCCGCCTTCTACCCAAGTAAGCATACCTGCACAGGCTCTAAAGTGCTCGGGTCCTTCGCCTCGGCATATGGCGGCTAGCACACTGATATCGTTAGTAATGCCTATAGTTGGTGTCAGCGCCACTGTGGTAATTCCCTGCCAATCTAAGCTGTGTACCATGTGAATTTTATCTGTAGTTAGATTGCCCGAATGATATACTGGATCATCCCCGTCGTAGTAGAGTCCTATTTGTTCAAATACTGTTTTTAATTGCAGTGTTTTAGCAGGGTTATTCAATCTCAACCCTAGGCTTGTTCCACGGCTATGGTTAACTACAAGGATGACACTGTGATCTATGCCGTCCTTGGGATTCAGCGGATTAGCAACTAGAAGTTGACCAACTAGATTATTCTTGCTCATAGTTGTTTATTTAACTGCTAAATACCCAATCATGTTCATTACTGAATTAGTAGAGCCCATTAGATATAACACTGTACTAAACCCTAAACTTTGGGACGGTGACAAACTCAAGCCTGAAGTTCGAGGCCGCTTGCTACGCATAGCTGACGATTTTATAGAATTCGTAGATGTACCTATGACTGTGTTAGACATTGTTATATACGGGGGCAATGTCAACTATAACTACACACCCAGCAGTGATCTAGATCTGCATATAGTGGTAGACAAAGCGGGTATAGAGTGCGATCGAGAAGTTGATGAATTATTTGACAGCAAACGACGCCTTTACAAACGCAAGCACGACATAAGAATCAATGGTATTGAAGTTGAACTGTATGTAGAAAGCCCGGACCAAACACCCGTAAGCAGCAGCTTCAGCGTCAGCAGAGATCAGTGGATATTAAAACCCAATCCCAACATGCCCCAATATGATCGTGAAGAAGTTGCTCGCATGGTCAAGGTTTGGCAGATCATACTGCAACATGCGGCAAAAACAGGGGATTTACAAAGCCTGCGTAAAGCTGTACAATTACTACGTGAATATAGAAAACAGGGTTTAAAAACCAAAGCTGCTGAATTTTCAGTACCAAATCTGGTGTTCAAGAGTCTACGCAATGACCGTACACTGGAAGCTGTTATGACCTTGATTGACCGTCTTCACGATCAAGAATTAAGTTTACCATAAACAATATGCCAACATTATACTTAGACATGGACGGCGTTCTCGCCGACTTTAATGCTCTAGCACGAAAGGTGCTCAAAGCCACGCCCGATGACGAACATGCAGCCGCACAGCGCGGACGCTGGCCCGACGAAGAGTGGGGACGACTAAAATCAATTAAGAATTTTTATCGTATTCTACCCAAAACAGAAATTGCCGATGATCTAGTCGAACTGGCCAGAAAGTTTCGTGATGAGCTAGGTTGGGAACTGCGTGTGCTCACAGCCATACCCAAGAACAACGACATGCCCGATGCTTTCCAGGACAAGCTAGAATGGATGCAGGAGCACTATCCCGACATACGTGTGCATTTTGGACCCTATTCAAAGGACAAGGCCAAACATGCTAGAATGGGCGACTGTCTAGTGGACGATCGTACAGACAACTGCCGCGAGTGGGAAGTTGCCGGGGGCGTTGCTGTCAAGGTCAATGACAGCAACAGAGCTGCTGCTTTGAAAGAACTGCAAGATCTCTATGATCGCAAGCAAAGCTTCAAGCGACTGGCGGGCATGATGCCCGATCAGGGATAACGATAGTTAACTGTATCTGAGTTTACACGACCTACCAGTGCACCATTTTTCAAATGAAAAAGGCGTGCCATTTCAGTAGGTGGGCTCAGTGTTACAAACTCAGTGATGTAACCCTTATTAGATTCAATCCAACGACGAGCTGACTGTATCAGTTTGCGCCCAGCCCCGGGCTTGTAGCTCCAAATAGTATAAAAGACCGCTACTTTGGGATTTTCGGGCAGTTGGGCCAGTTCTATGAGATCAGCAGGCATGAAGTCTCTATAGGCACAGCAGACCACTGCGAGACTTTCGTGACTTTCGTTGTCACACAAGACAAAGATTTCGCTGTGATCGCTGACTCGAAATTCCAAGGGAATCTCGGGTCTAACAGGGTCGTCGGCAATGAGCCGAGCTAGTGGATCGGATAGGGTTTGTATAACATGCAGCATGGGGCCTCTTAGCGGTAGTGAACAGGATCAGAGGTATTTATATGCTCAGTTAACAAACAGCTGAGTTTCTCAGCTTTAGAGTAGATTTCTATTGGCCAAGAGTAAAGCACTGCGAGCCAAGTAGGTAGCACCTTCTTCTTGAGCCAAGTTCCTGATACGTGCAGTGTCATCTTCCAATACCCAACAGTTGCGTTGACGTAGATGTTCCACCCAATATTCAGTGGGCTGTTCATTGACATGATGATAGCCACCCTGCCCGGGCAGAGCATTGGTCATCAGTATGAACTTCCCTGTACAGAGGCTGTCCAGAAGATTGTTTAGGTATTGAGCATCGATGTGTTCCACAACTTCCTGGCAGTGTACAAGATCCACTTGAGCAACTACAGGCCCTTGGGTAATGTCCACATGCACAGTGGGAAATACAGCGTTGACACAGTTTTCTTTAAGTCCGTCTACAGCAGCCACAGCAATCCCCTGTTTATGAAACCAAGCAGCACTGTATCCCCTGCCCGAACCAAGATCTAACACAGAACGAATGCCAAAACGATCTATAGTATACTGCCAAACCAATGGCGAATAAGTAGAGGGATCTCCCTCTACAAGATTTCCACCAAGATGTGGATTATGATTGTCAGCAGCGTTTTGATAGGGCATTTTGGGTCTCCGTTTTTAAGGCCCTGACCGCGACAGCGCGAAGCGCAGCCGCAACCAGTAAGCAGATTTTTTAATTAGTTATCTACACAGTTAATGACTATAATCAAAAGTGAGTTAAATATTAAAAACTGCTGCCCAGACCTATATAAGCAGGTAAAAAAATTGTGTAAAAAATTTCTTACACAGTGAAATCTATTTTAATGAAAAGTTTTTAAACAGTGTGTCTAGTATGTATATAGAGTTTGGATTGCCCACGGGCGCAGGTGGACAGGCCGCAGCCGCAGAAGCGAGTAGACTGCGTAAAAGCCTGTACAAGTGGAGTGAGCAGTACAGTGTAGGCTACAGCGCCGAAAGTGTGCGACACAGTCATAGATACTGGATTAGACTCTATTTCAGTGACACTAAGCACTATACACTGTTCTTACTGACTTGGAAAGATAGAGCTTTTATGGGCCCCACTGTGGTACAAGAGTCTGAACACGTTCCGGGGCTCTAAGCGAGACCGGTCTATATAAGAGCCAAAAAATTGCGCTAAAAAATAAAAAGGCCTTGGAGATCTCGGCCCCTGGTGATTGAGTCTATGTCAAGGTTTTTTACGGTGGTTTTTTTGAGAAAGTTTTGCATACGGTTTTAAAGCTAAAGTGTTACTGTATAGTTATACACCGACCGTACCCCCAGGTGCCCCCAGGCCACCCAACCCTGATACCACCGTAAAAAAGCCCGCACTGGGCGGGCAAACTCTCATCAACTCTCTCTGATCAGTCTAAGCGGCTACCAGCGTAGGCTTCAACGCCCAGCTTCTCACGCAGTACACGGGCGCAAGCGTCAGCACCTGCTTCCAGTGCAGAGATCGATTGCGAACCCGAGCGGCTGGGGTTCCACAGTTGCAGTCCACCGCCGTAGGCCTTGCGGAAGCCGTACTGGGCCAGGACCTTGCCCAGTTTAGAATTAGAACGGACCTTGTGTACAGTAACCCAGGCAAAGCCGCAGGCGTCACGATCGCCGTTGACAGCGAGGAATGCTTGGGTTGCGGCGGCAGCGTGAGTGACAGCTTCGATCACAACAGCTTCAGCTTGGGTCATATCTTGCGACATAGTTTGCTCCTTAAGTGCGTTGAACATGTGTGTATTATAAGGCCGTTTGGGCCCGGCTGTCAAGCCTTGACGATCTTAAACCCTGCTCGCTTCAGGGTTTCTATAGCATCGGCGCAGACGTTGCCGCGACGTTCTTCGTGCTCGATATCGTTAAGAATGGTCTGCAGATACTCGCAGGTGTTGAACAGCGTCTTCCACTCCTTGGTGTCGTAGACCACATCGAAGTCCAGGTAGTCGTAGGGGCAGTCGACAGCGTCACGGCCGTTTTCTTCGACGCCAAAACGCACCATCTTTTGGAACCCTGCGAAGTCTATCAGTTCGTCGCGGAATTCCTTGTAGCCCAGTCCCAGCATGTCGAACACTTCATTGGAAAACTCGTCGAAGAGATTGTCGACAACGGCGTCTGCGGGATTGAACAGATCGCTACGGGTCAGTTCAATTTGAACAGTCATGAAAGGTTGTGCTTTGGTCATTGTCAGCTCCTTTGTGTTTCAGTGTAAGTGTATTATAAGACCTTTTTGGCCTCAGTGTCAACCATTAAAGCCCCAGGGCTAGGCGCTCTTCTACAGACAGTTTGTTCAGTGCTGACTCTCGCAGGTTAGCCTTGCGCTCTGCTTCAGCACGGGCTTCTTCTTTCTCACGAACGTCCCACTCAAGCTCGTCCAGAGTGCTGTCGTCAGTCTTGGTAAAAGAATAGCTCAGCAGGTATGCGTTGGCACGGCGATTGTCACGATCTCCGACGCGGAAGAACCCTTGTTGGACCGTGAGTTCGAAGTTCTCTTTAGTAGCACGCTCCAGCAGGTTCATCAGGCGTGCAGGGTAAGCTTCTGCCAGGGCCAACAGGCGTGCTGCCTCGGCTGCTTCACGCTCTACTGCGAGTTCTGCTTTGGTCTTGCGGGCCATTTTCAACTCCTGTTTGTTGCTGTCTATGTGTGTATTATACTGTGGTTTTACCACAGTGTCAACCCCTGATTGTGTCAAAGATTGAATTTTGGAGACGGGCAACTTCGTCGTTGGGCACATAGAAGTCAGTGCGGGGATCCCAGTACTCGCCTGCTTTGGGATCGTAGTAGAGGACCTGACCGTTGGGGTAGTGGAAAGGACCTTCAAGTCCTTTGCGGGGACCGTATTCCTGATTGTGCTTGAAGACCGTGTAAGCCATCTGCCGCTCCTTGTTGCGATGTATGTATTATAAGGCCGTTTGGCTTATTCGTCAACCAAAATCTTGTCGCCACGCAGGACCCAAACAAAGGCCATGAACACGCTGGACAGCCAGTCTGCCTCAACCTGACGCATCATACGGTATCCTTCCATGAAACCAATTTCGCGATACATATCAACGATCCTTCATACGCTTGAACACTGCCATCATCTCTTTGTCGCTCTCTAACTTCTTGCGGAGTCGCTCCCAGGCCGCGTCTTCTTCCTTGTTGACAGAGTGGCCAGTGCTACGGTCCATGTTCTTCTTGTCCCACTTGGCCTGTTGCTTCTTGCTCCACTTCATGTCTGCTCCTTGTTGCGATGTATGTATTATAACACCGTTTGGATAACCCGTCAACCTGTAGGGTTATAGCACACGCTCTTCCTGAATATGGGCTAGGTGCTGTACTGATTCAAGCCAAACTTCTTTGATATAGGCTTCTGCTCGTGCCCGTGAGCAAAACACTGAGTAGATAACACGGTCCATGGTAACGATGAAAACTGTCATTGTGTGCTCCTTGTTGCGATGTATGTATTATAACACCACTTCGGCAGTTTGGACAACCGAATTGTCAAACAATGTGCCACCGTATGCTTGGAGGTATGTTTTGGCCACAGCCATTACATAGAAAGTATACACCTTGCCAGTTGCTGTGATCAGTGTGTAACGCATGGTTCGCTCCGTTTGCTGTCTATGACTGTATTATAACATCATTTGATGCGGTTGTGCTTCAATCTCCAAAATAATTGCCAACGACGGCTCTGAGGAGTCCAATGCAGACTCTTTGTACCTGTCCAGAACTTGCCGCTTTCCATACGGCCAAAGGGTTTGGCTTTGGGCTGTCCTTTCAGCAGGCGTTCTGCCGTGCGTTCGTATGTGCCGATCATTATTCAACTCCGAAATGTTTTTCAATCAACTCACTCACTTCATATGATTGATCACTTGTCAATCCAATCGCATGTCGGAAATCAATGTTGGCACATTCCTTGACAATCAACTCGGCGAACTTTTGGATTTCAACTTCACCGTAAGGCAAACCTGTACGTCCAGCCTGTTTAGCAAGTTCTTTGATTCGATTGTTCATTTTGTTTCCTTACCGCCGATCAAGATTGCCACAATGCACAGAGCAGGTCCGCCTACCAGTGCCATGAATACGAAGAAAGTGTTGATGTCCATGTGTGCTCCTTGCTGTCTATGTATGTATTATACTGCCAAAACAAAGACCCGTCAACCAAAAGGGTTATCGCAGTAATCCCATGTAGGCCATAGTAAATGCCGCAACATGAAATGCCAGGGCTGTGACGGCCCATATGATCAAGCCAGTTCGTTTAGTCATTCTTCAACGACCTCACACTCAGTCCATTGGGTGTCAACGAAGTCCAATGCTTCGTCTTGGGTGTTGAAACGGCCCAACTCCCGGCCCAACCAACGCTCTGGTCCGGTGCCATCCACATCGCCGCCCCATTCAACTTCTCTAACAACGAACATATCACTCTCCACAGATGTTAACGATGACCTTACCGTAGATGTGCGGGTAGCCTTTGTAAGCTTCGTCCTTGTAGTCAAAGACATCGCAGTAGTCAATACTGACAGGACGCATCTTCATGTATGTCTGATATCCACTGGACTCCTCAACACCGCACTCAACTTCTGCGTCTTGGGGGAGTGTCTTGAGCCATTCGATCATTTGTGCTACAGTTGTCATCGTGTGCTCCTTGCTGTCTATGTATGTATTATACGGCCAAAAGAAAAACCCGTCAACTTGGACGGGCTTTAGAGTTATCGCACAGGACCTACGTAGTCTGCCCTCACATACCAATCAGGAGCAGAGCTTGCGGTGTTGTGCTCTTTGTTGTAGGCGATTGCAGCCTGACGAGCTTCTGCTTCGTTGTCGAAATACCAGGTGTCCCAGTGCTTCTGACCCCAACCGCGTTCGAACTCGGTCAGCTCAACTTTGAAGGCCTGGACATTGGGGGCGGGTATTCTTGCCATCTAGGACTCCTTTCTAACGAGTCTTTAGTATAGGGCCAAACGAAAGCCCTGTCAACCAAAAGGTGCAGGGCTTTTCTTGCGAGTCTATGTGCGTCTACAGAAAAAGAATTGCTGTACGCGGTTCACAATGGCAAAAATGTATACTTTAGTGTACCAAAACTGCAAACCAAAGTACTAAGAAGCCAGCCCAATAACTACAGGGATCAGCAGGTTGTAGATCACAATGCAGGCAATGATCGTGCTCACAGGAAGCCCTCGTTCTCCAGCTCGTCCACAGCTTCGTTGATCAGTTGCTCAGTCAGTCGGACGCTGTCAACGATACGCAGATCCTTCTTTCGCTTGCCCAGATTGGTGCCTTTCTGGTACACTCGCCACAGGTGTTCTTCGCAGTAGTTGCGGCCTTCGACTACATCGTGTGTGCAGCCTTCGCCCTCGCCGATCCATGTACACTTGGTCATTTTGACTGTTCCTTTGCTTCTTTCAGTGCCTTCTTGATCTTGTTCTGATCGCTTTCATCCATCTCCATAAATTCGATCATGCCCTCAATCCTGCCTCGTTGCCTGCTCATGATGCTGACTGCCCAGTATGTGCCCAAGAAGCACCAGAACTGCCAGCTGTCGAATTGATACCCTACCGCATTGAGTAGGGTACCAACCGTGGCCCATAGTACCAGTTCCAACAACATATCAGGCACGCCGCATACAGGTAGTCTTAGCCATAGAAGTCCAAGACTTGGGGAAGGATTTGCGCAGGTCAGCCAGCTTGAGCACCATACGCAGGCTCAGTTCACGCAGGCTGTCCTTGTTAGTTTCAACGAAGCTAACGATCTCGTCTTTGACACAGTCCTCAAAGTCGTAGCGGTCCAGCATGCCGTGCTCACGAACAACCTGTTTGATACGCAGGATCTTCTCACGTGCGGTGTCCATCTGCAGGTCAATGTAGTGGCAACGGCTTTCCAGTGCGTCAAGGTGATCACGCAGTTTCTTAGAACGCACATGGTCGAACTTGATGTTGGTAATGAAGATCGCGGCACCCTTGAACTCAAAGCGATCCGGGATACCCTCCGAACGAAGCAGGCGGCTGTCAGTGTTCCACGAAATGAAACGACGCTCACTGCTGTCCAGAGCACCCTTAAGGATGTTCAGGCTCAGGTCGTCCAACAGAACACTGTCGCAGTCGTCGAACACAACCACATTGCCTTTGTCGCTGAACTCGTAGAGCTTGGCGTACAGGCCCAAGGCACTCATAGCACCTTTGACGATCTCGAACTTGGACTTCTTCTCAGCCAGTTTGTTGAACAGGTCGCTCTTTTGCAGTACTGCTTCAACACCAAACGATTTGCCCACACCCGGGGGACCCGAAACGATCATAGCACGGACATCGCCAGTCTTGACTGCCATGGTCATCTCGTTGAGGATCTCGAAACGTTCGCCCAGTCGTGCGTAGATCTGCTCGTCAGTTTCCTTGGACACGGCCTTCTCGCGGGCCTTGATTGCATCGGTATCGAATTCCAGAACAGTGGCGCCCTTGCTGGGCTTGGTGTTTGCTTTAGCCATTGTGTGCTCCTGTGTTGCGTTAAAATTGTATTATAACACCATAGGGGCCTAGTGTCAAGCCCCTACAGAATTACTTGACCTTCTTGGCGGGTTTCTGTTTAGCTTCCTGAGCAGCCAGCTTACCGCTGTAGGTGTTGCCGGCCCGATGTACGAGACCAGTCTTGGTGAAGGTGATCGTGCCGCCGGTGGAAGAGGGGATGGAAGTTCCGATTTTCATAGTTGCTCCTTTGTTGAACATGTGTGTATTATACGATCAATCTGTGACTTCGTCAACACTGTCGACCATTGCGTCTACAATGTCTCCACAGACAAGATTCTCAACTGCTGACTGCGAAGCGTAGAATGCATCCTGATCGCTGTCTGCTTCGACTAGCATAATGACTTTGACTTCGAACTTGGCCATGTCGACTCCTTTGTGTCTATGTCTGTATTATACGATCAACGCTTGATCTTGTCAAGCACCGCATTGGCCTCGTCGAGCGATCCCAGACCATCGTAGCACTGTTCGATCGTTGCCATGATCATCATTTGCACGATAGTCTCAGCGTCAGCCTTCATCTTCTTTGTAGGCAGGCTTGCGATCAGTGCATCGATCTGCTTCTTGGTCTTGCAGGCCCAGATCATGTCTGCCAGCACTGTCTGCTCTTTGGTCAGACCGTCGAGTTGAATTTCCAACATTAGAACTCTCCTTTGAGGATGATAGCCAAGCCCATGATGATCACAGGCAACATTACGATTCCGAGGTTGATTAGTGCTTGCATGATTGTATTATACTCTCAAAGGTAGTCCGTGTCAAGCTCGTATTGCTCGTCGTACCAGTTGTCGTTGGTCTGGGCAGTGAGTTTGGTATCAACTTGGGCAGTGCCCAGGCTGCGAAGTTCTTTGATCTCCTGCTTGATCTGCTCACGACGTGCATCGGTCTTGGCATTGGTTTCTGGATCCAGTTCGCCTGCGATCTCGTCCAAGTAGAACAGTTCTTCATACAGTGCGTCGATCTCGTCTTGCATCGTGTGCTCCTTGTTGCGATGTATGTATTATAACACCAAACGGAATAGCCCGTCAACCTCTAGGGTTATTTGATCTCTTCGAACGTGCGGCCTTTGAGATCCAGTTTCAACGGTGTGCGAAACTTGTGTACTTTGGTATTACCTGCAGGAATGTAGGCAATAGCTGTGGCACTGCGACCTACGGGCTTGGTTTCGAATATGTAGACATGGTTGGCACCGTTGCTGTCAGTCCACTCTGTGGTTTCCTGATAGACCTTAATCGACTTGGACATCTGCGATCCTTCCGTTGCGGAAAATGAAGTAGAGATTCATGAAACTGAAGTAGACCCAGATGCAGTCGTTGCCCGGGGTCATTGTGTAGAGCACAGTGGGATACTGTTTCTCCATGTAATCAGCGACCTGGATCATCTCCAGCTCGTTCATTTTATCTGCGTGGTGTACAGTTGCGTTCATCATGTGTGTATTATACAGTCAAAAGAAAAACCCGTCAACATGGACGGGCTTTTCCACCTAAGGACACTACCCCCTAGGATTTGGCGCCGGGCGGAGCGAGGTACCCGGCTGGAGCGATCAATTAAACTAGACCAAGTGCCATGGCTCTGTAACCAGCGGCGATTAACTTGCGGCTTGGTTCGCCAATTTGATATTCAGTAACTTGAACACCATTTCCGGCCTTGCGGCTGTTTGCATAAACCGCAAAACCAGCTTGACGAATACGGCTTGCTTCAGCACTGATATTCTTAATGCCGAAACGCTTTTGTGCTTCGCTGGCGGTGAGCTTTTCACCGTTTTTCATTGCTGTGAATAGCTTATGGGTCTTAGTGTCTTTCTTGATAGAATAAATCATTTTTTGTCCTTTAATATTAAGGCTGCATTTAAGCAGTTACAATAATATTACAGGAAGCAAATTGGTAAATCAAGCGGCAATTTTGCCAAATTCTCGTTCTGTGTAGTATTGATTTAGCCGGCGTTGGATCATAGTCAGCAAATCGCCGTGGTCGTCTGAAACAATAAATCGCACAGGACAACGACCCCACGTGCCGTGTTTGACAAACTCCGCATACCATTTGCGGTGCTGTCGATTGTTGGCGTCAAAGGCTACCCAAGGGCGCCCGATGAAACTCAACTTGCTCATGTCTGCTCCAATAGTGTATTAGAATAGAAACCCGGTCTTACGGCACTTCAGCCTGCCGGGTGCCTCCACACGGCAGTAACTTAGAACGGAGCTTCGTCCAGCTCAGCCAGCTGTGCAGCCACTTCGGCCTTGCTCACAGTGCTCTTGGGAGTTGCTTTCTTTGCGGCAACCTTGGCTTTGATTGCGTCCATAGACGGGGTAGTCTTCTTGGCTTTGGGAGCCTTAGCAGCCTTGGGCTTGGCTTCCTTAGCGGGCTTGTCGGCACGCTTGTCGACTTCAGCAAGGATAGCTGCCTGCACTTCGGCGTTGGTCACACCATCGCGGGTAGCGAAGTCGATCTCCAACAGATAGGCAATTGCGTCCTCTTTGGTCATCGGGTGCTTGAGCTCGATAATGTCAATGTCTTTGTGACCGTTCTTGGCCAGGACCTTGACACGCAGGCTGTCATTGGCAAAACGAACTTTGAACTCGCCGTTCAGACGGCTAACACCAGCATGGGTAAACGATTTAGACATGTTGATCTCCTTAATGTGAATGTCTGTGTGTTCTGCGTAAATCTCTTACGCATTGATTAAAGTATAACACCTTTGGACGGAGGTGTCAACCGTTTTGTGTCAAGAATTTACGGTGTCGAACGGGTCGAAAGTATCCTCCTGTGGGTTTTCTGCCACATTCTCTTGCTCAAGCCAATCGTAGACCAAACCCAGCGGAATGTCCAGGATTTTGGCAATCCGGGTTGGGCTGAACCCGTCGATGTACAGTTGCTCAATGTCGTAGGCAACATCTTTCAGTGCGGTCATCGCAGTAGTCCTTTCTCAATGCAGGTCTGGGTGTCGTCAATGCCAATCAGCACATCCCTCAGCACTGTCCCGGGATCCCTCAGTTCCAATACCTCGATCAACAGATCGCTGTAGCCCTCAACCAACTCAGTCAATGCTTTGCTCATTTCAGTATGCTCCTTCTTCCATTTGTTCGTCAGTGACTTCGATCAGCCGGGCCACGGCACTGCGGCCAGCATCTCCAAGTCCGTTAAAGATCTCAACGAAGTCCTGTGGTGTAATCCTGTGACCTTCGAACAGGACTTCGTTGCCAAACTTGACAGTGACCCAGTCGCCACTGCCTAGGCTGTTGGTCACAACCTTGATCATTTTACCAGTCCTCTTCTTCTTCACGTTGCAGAGCAACCTCTGCTTCTGCAAATGTAACAAACTTGCCGTCAGTTGCGTAGCATCGCACGAACCAAGTAGCCTTGCCCTCAATGTTGCGCAGAATGTAGTCGTATTCCTCGTCCTGTCCGTTCTTCACGTAGTCAGCAAAGTTCTTGAACTTGCGAACAACCAGCTCCTCACCGCGGTTGGTGTAGGGCTCGCCAATGCAGCTCATGTCGCCTTCGTTGATCAGGTCTCGCAGTTCAAAAGGATCGCTGTAGTCCTCGACCAGTTGAGCGCCAACGCCGCTCAGGTAACCGTCCCAGTGGCAGTAGACTTGTTGTACAGAACCGTCTGCGAATTCCAGGGCGATCGTGCTTCGTGTTGCCATTTCAAGTGCTCCTTTGTTGCAATGTGTTCAATTATACAGTGGTTTTACCAAACTGTCAACCAATAACCCTTCAACCCCAACGGGCTTCGAAAGCCGCGTTGTCTGCGTCCACTTTAGCCTGCAGATCTACTGCAAATTTAGAGGCCCAAGCCCGCAGGAACTTTTTGCCGATGTCGCAGGATACATAGTCATCTCCCTGCATACCCTGCTCGCTGTAGTCAACGTCTGCGCCAGGCAGTCCGTGTGCGTTGAGGAACTCTCGCAGTTCTTTGATAAACAGGCGATCAGTGTAGATCAGTCCGTCGGTGTTAACATCCCAAGTCGCAGTGTCAAAGTAAACACGCAGTTCACCGAAGTCCAGTTCGTCTGCGACATATCCCAGTTGCATGTCAGTGATAGTGATAGCCTTTGCAACATCGCTCCACAGGCCTCGCAGGCCGTCGGTGTGCAGGATAACTTTGCTCATCTCTCGCTCCTAGTGTGTTTCAGTGTGTGTATTATAGCAGGAGTCTCCCCCTGCGTCAACCAAAGGCCCTTTAGCAGTCAGGGTCAAAGTCTGCCCATTCTTGCGCTTCATCCGGCTGTCCATCACGCTCCTCACGCTCGTATGTATCCTGGAGCTCTTCGCTCAACGACATGAAGTCCTCGCACATGCTGAACAGTGCGTCAAAGCTTCGGCGTTCCTCACGGCTCAGCTCACGCAGGAACTGCGGACCTTCCTCGTTCATTGCTTCTACAACCTGCTTGAGTGCCAGCAGGGTGTTGTTGCACATGCAGTAGCTCATGTTCGGGTAGTTGCTCATCTATCGCTCCTTAGTGCGTTGTTGATGTATGTATTATAAGGCCGTTTGGCTCAATAGTCAACAGAAACCTTACCCACTGTAGGGTCATAGGAAACGTATACTTTCGTATTACAGACGTTACCTTCCTCAACATAGGTGACAAAATAGCAGAATTGATTGCCGTTTGTTAGGCCCACGAACTTGGCAGTCTCGAATCGGTCCTTCTTGTAGCCCGCAGTTTGGATAGCGCGGGTCAAGGCAGGCGCTGTGAAGGTAGTCAGTGTTTTCAGCGTGTCAGCAGTAATCATTTTCGCTCTCCAGTTCGATAATGTCATACATTATTTCTTCTATTGCTGCCTCCAGCATATGCCGCAGGTCCAAGCCAGCATCCGAGTCGCCCAGAGCCAACTTAATCAGTTCCTCTGCGTCCTCCATGTGGTCCATTGCCTGACGCAGGCGAGCTGCTTTTTGTGCGTCTGTCAACATGTCAGTCCTCCAGCTCAACGTCTTCCAACACCACATCTATTGTCTCAACAAACCCTAACAGGTCATTGCCCGATGCATTTTTGCCCTGTGCAAACAAAAAGTCTGCAAACTGTTCCATCTTTCCCAACAGCTCCTCAATCTCTGTACGCTTCATGTCTGCTCCTTTGTTGTCTATGTGTGTATTATATGCTCAAAAAGAAACCCGCACAACCGGCGGGCTTCTGTGTTGTATTTTTACAACAGTTATTCTTCTGCGTTCTCTGCTTCCCACTCAGCCATGCCCTCGGAGATAGCGAAGTAGTCGTCCAGTTCCTCACCAATAGCTTCACGCACAGTGGTCGAGTCGTAGCCACCGATCTCGAAGTAGTCATCGCAGCCATCTTCCCACTTGCCAACGAAAGCCATGCCGGGCTCATAGTAGTAGGCCTTGACCTCGAAGCCCAACTCCATGAGCTTCTCATAGGCACCTGTAGGTGGCGACCAGGCACTTTCAAACGATGCTTCGACTGTGTTGGCATCCACTCGGTTGATGCTGTCCAGGTTCACATCCCACTTGGTACCCCAGTTGGCAATGTTCCAATTATACCAATCGGTGTGACCATACTTCTCAAGGTTGCTCTTCATCTGTGCTTCGTGTGCAGCCTGCTTGTCTTCGCCTACAAAGCCAGCCACAGTGTCCACGAGCTCTTGGGGAGTGGGCAGGAACTCCATGAGCAGGCCGCCTTGGCCTTTGATCACTCGATCGATCATTGCGGGATCTGCGTGGCGCAGAGTAATACCGTTTGAGCACCAATTAGGCATTTTCCATCTCCTTGCGTTGTGCTACTTCGTAGCGAAGTTCATCGTCAGTAAAGTTCCTGTAGCCTTTGAAACCAAAGCCCAGGTAAGAGTCCAACAGCTCTGGGCCGTTGGCACATTCCATGATATACCTGAAGTCGCTGTCAATCAGGTAGTCAATCATTTCTTCGCGGTCCATGTGTGCTCCTTGTGAGTGTGTATTATACAGCCCCAACCGCCACTTGGGCAAGAGCCTCGTATTTCACAGCAGCCTCACGCATCTCACGCAGGAAGTGAGCTCGCTGGCGCTTGGTCATCTGATCAAACATAGAGGCCATCAGGCTCTCGTAGTAGCCAGCGGCAAAGCTGTGGGTCTTGTTGACTTCCCAGGTTGCGGCACTGAACTGCTTCAATGCTTGGGAAAACTCACGGGTCTCGGGCTTGACACTAAACATCTCGGCTCCTATTGCGTTGTTGATGTGTGTATTATAGCGCCGAAGCGCCATAATGTCAAGCGAATTCGTAGAACTTGACAGTGGGATCCAGTTGCTGGAGCTCGCGAGCCACAGTGGTCAGTTCTTTGTAGCGAGCACTGACTTGGCTGGCGCTCAGCTCGCCGTCGCAGGTCAGGTTCTCGGGACTCAAGGCACTGTCGATGATGTCTGCGATCTTCTGACGATCAGCGGCGCTGGTCAGTGACAGCTCCTTGTTGCCAAACATCTTGTTGAATGCGTTGCGTTGCTTAACGAACTGGGCCAGTGCTTTCATCAGTGCTCCTTAGTGTGTAAGCCTTAATTATATAGAGGTTTTACCAGATTGTCAAGCCCATGC
>JACCDY010164527.1_pt1 | contig 20634 bp, 17 predicted proteins | sample 7446391 | NCBI WGS metagenome assembly JACCDY01 (sample SAMN15323451, study PRJNA562643) | freshwater metagenome | isolation source: river surface water | place: USA:Blue River Watershed | collected 2017-08-18 | reverse complement strand
CCAACGGATATAGTCACTGTTAATTCCGTCAGGCAAATAGGGTTGTTCAATAAAAACCGTATTCCACTGCCCTCCTTGCGATTTATGACAAGTTATTGCATAGGAGAATTTGACTTGCAAGGCATTAAAGTAGTCGTTGTTTTTTACTTTCTGGAATTGTTTGAATTTGGTTTCACCTTCATAATCTTTCAATACTTCTTGGTACAAACGATTGGATTCCTCATAGGTTAGTGATGGTGATTCACTTTTAATAGTGTCCAATAATAACACCGTTTCTAATGGCTTTTGATCAGGATAATCGACCATTCGGATCTTTACTTTGGCAAACTTAAAACTATACAATTCGTGAATACCAAAGATTTCCAATACTTCCATAATATCCCCATTGGCAATAAAACCAGCTTCGTCTGAATCTTTTAGCCAAAAATAATTGTTCTTGACCACCATTAAAAAATCACCAGTTGACAATTCGCTTTCACGATCTAATATTCGGGTTCGAATTTGTTCGTTATACTGATTTGCTCGTTTGTTAGAGCGAACAATAAAGGCAGTGTCTTCAATACTGTAATTACTATAGGCCGATTGGATAGCATCTTGAATATCATAGCCATCAGTCAACCGAACTATATCTTTGAATCTTTTGACGTCAAATTGAAATTCATCTATAAAACTGTCTTTTAACAACTCCCGCAGTTCAGTGGCATTAAACAAAATTCCAGAACTTTCTTCCTGGCGCATTACCTCGTCTAATTCTATAGATTCAATTTCTTTATCATAATGCACAGCCAAAGTATGGGTATCCAAAGCGGGACTTATATCCAAATTCACTGGTGGTAGTTGGGCAGTATCGCCCAAAAGAATCATTTTACAATTGGTTCCTGAATACACATATGAAATCAAATCGTCTAATAACGATCCGTTTTCGTACAACTTTGAATCCGAATTAGCATCCGAAATCATCGAAGCTTCATCGACTATGAAAATGGTGTTTTTATGTTTATTGGGTTGCAACGTAAACGAAACACCTCCACCCGAGGCTTTCTTAGGAAAATAGATTTTTTTATGAATCGTAAAAGCCGGTTTATTGGAATAATTGGCAATTACCTTTGCCGCACGACCTGTTGGCGCTAGCAAAACATATTTTTTATTGATCTCAATTAAATTGTTGACAATGGTAGAAATCACCGTTGTTTTTCCTGTCCCAGCATATCCTTTCAAAACAAAAATGGTGTTGTTTTCCATTTCGGTTAAGAAAATAGCAATCTTTTGAAAAAAGATATCCTGTTTGTAAGTAGGTTCAAACGGGAATTTTTTCTTCAAAAGACTATAAAACAAGGAGGAATTCATCTGATTTAATTTGGTTGCAAAGTAAGCAATTGCTATGACAAAAATCAACTTATATAGATCAGATGATTGATTTTTGTCTATGATTTTTGATATTGCTATTTACATTGTTATTCGTATGTTTGCAGTGTTGAAATAAAAGATCATGAATTCTAATATCACCGAAAAGAAATATAAAAAACTATCCATTCAAGTTGACTTGAACGGTCTTTCTTTTTGTTGTTTTGATACACTAAATGATACTATTATTTCATTTAACGAGGTTCGTTTTGATAGTTTTCATAAAGCCACCAAAACCGAAGAATTGTTTGCAGATGCTTTTAGTGATTATCCAGAATTAAAAGAATCCTATGATGAAGTTTTAGTTATTCATAATAGTAATCTTGCCACTTTTGTCCCTGAACCTTTATTTGACGAAAACTTTTTAGGAAGCTATTTACAATACAACACCAAGGTATTTGAAACTGATTTTTTTGCTTTTGACGAAATCGCTAATTGCCAAATGAATACGGTTTACATTCCGTATGTGAATATCAATAATTTTTTTATTGATCAATTTGGCACTTTTGATTACAAACATGCTACTACTATTTTAGTTTCTAAATTATTGATTGGATCTAAAAATAACCCAGAGAAAAAAGTAATTGTTCATATCAATTCGGGACACTTTGAGATTATTGTAGTTCAAAACCAAAAACTATTGTTTTTCAACTCTTTTGAATATACTACGCCAGAAGATTTCTTGTACTACATTTTGTTTACAGCGGAACAATTGGATTTAAATCCTGAAGAATTCCCTTTGGAATTGATAGGAAAAATTGATACCGAAAGTGAGTACTACCAATTGGCATACCGATACATCCGTAATATTACTTTACTTGACGTTAGCGAATTACAAGCTAAAAATACTTTCTCTGAAGCGGACAATAGAACCCATTTTATACTTTTTAATTCATGAGAATTATTTCAGGTAAATACAAAGGCCGACGCATATTCCCCCCAAAAAATCTTCCTGTTCGCCCCACAACCGATATGAGTAAAGAAGCTTTATTCAATGTATTGAATAATCATTTTAGCTTTGAAGGACTTAAAGTTTTAGACTTATTTTCGGGTACTGGAAACATTAGTTTTGAATTTGCTTCACGAGGTAGTTCGCCAATAACTTCTGTTGATGGTGATTTTGGTTGTGTGAAATTTATCAAACAAATTGCTACTGAATTTGATTTTAATATCGCTGCTACCAAAAGTGATGTGTTTGCTTTTCTTGAAAAAAACAAAACAACCTACGATATCATTTTTGCAGATCCTCCTTACGGATTGGACCAAAAAACATTTGAAAAAGTAGTAACTCTAGTTTTTGACAGAGGACTTTTGGAAGAAGACGGTATGTTGATTATTGAACATTCCAAATACACTAAGATGGAACATTTACCTCATTTTTCTTTTCAAAAAAGTTATGGAGGTTCATTCTTTAGTTTCTTTGAAATTGTAAGTTCTGAGGACGAAGAATAGTTTTCCTCAAAAATAAAAAAGCAGACCTATAAGCCGGATTCTGTCTCCGTAAACGGAGCCTTATCATTTATCTAGATCTTACATTACTGCAAGACTCAAGCTACCTACCCTTCAACAACGGACGAGAAGCCCTTAAATGCTGATATACTTGGTATTTCACCGCATAGAGTTTACCTGGTTTCACTACAGCATTACCTGTACCTGCTTTCTGTTGCACTTGTCCTAATCCGATTACTCGAACCGGCGGGTGTTACCCGCTATGCTTCTCTGTGGTGTCCGGACTTTCCTCCCTCCTAATTAATCAGGACGGCGATAAGGCGGTCTGCGGGGCAAATTTACAACATAATTTATGGGAATTCATAATTGATTGAAAAGTAGTCTCAAGAATAGCAAATCGGCATTCCAATTTTGTTAGTAAATTGGGGATAAGTCGTTCCGTTTTGAAGATGGAGCTATTGCATTTTGAGAATTCATATCCTATATTTGCTATCTAATACCTATTCAATGGAACAATTTGTAGTATCGGCGCGCAAATACCGTCCGCAGACATTTAAAGATGTTGTGGGACAAAAAGCCATTACTAATACTTTGTTGAATGCCATTGAAAACAACCACTTGGCCTCTGCCCTATTATTTACTGGACCTCGTGGAGTTGGTAAAACTACTTGTGCTCGAATTTTGGCTCGAAAAATCAATCAACCAGGTTACGACGATCCGAATGAAGATTTTGCTTTCAATGTTTTTGAATTGGATGCAGCTTCCAATAACTCGGTAGATGATATTCGAAACTTGATTGACCAAGTGCGTATACCGCCACAAACAGGGCAATACAAAGTATACATCATAGATGAGGTACATATGCTTTCTTCGGCCGCTTTTAATGCATTTTTGAAAACATTAGAAGAACCACCAAAACATGCCATTTTCATTTTAGCAACGACCGAAAAACATAAAATTATTCCAACGATTTTATCTCGATGTCAAATATTTGATTTCAAAAGAATCACCGTTAAAGATGCTAAAGAACATCTTGCCGATGTTGCCACTAGTCAAGGCGTGCAATTTGAAGACGATGCTTTGCATATCATTGCCCAAAAAGCAGATGGTGCTATGCGTGATGCTTTATCGATTTTTGACCGTGTCGTTTCGTTTTGCGGGAACAATTTAACCCGTCAAGCCGTTACAGAGAACTTGAATGTGTTAGATTATGAAACTTACATCAATGTAACCGAATTGATTTTGGAAAATAAAATCCCAGAACTGTTAGTTGCATTTAATGAAATCTTATCCAAAGGATTTGATGCACATCATTTTGTTTCGGGATTAGCCTCTCATTTCAGAGATCTATTGGTTTCTAAAAATCCGGCAACGCTATCATTATTGGAAGTTGGCGAACAAGCGCAGCAAATGTACGGTGTGCAAGCACAAAAATGCGATGCTAATTTCTTATTGAAGGGAATTGAAATTGCCAATGATTGTGATCTAAAATACAAAGTCAGTCAAAATCAACGACTCCTAGTTGAACTTTGCTTGATGCAATTGGCCTCCATCACTTTCGATGGAGAAAAAAAAAAAGTTGAGCCATTTATAATTCCGCCCACCTATTTTAAAAATTCCGGTTATTCTATAGTTGAAGTTATCAAAAGTGTTGCTACCACCGAAAAGGTGGAAGAAACCATTTCTACAGCACCAGTAATCCATTCTCCAGAAATTGTAGAAACTGCTACTGAGGTAGTTCTTGAAACACCTACAACTATCGTTGAACCAATTGTAGAAGTGCCAAAGCCTAGTATTTCAAACGAAACCGAGGCGAAAGTTTCAGCACTCTCTTTATCGAGTATTCGAGCTAAAAAAGCTTTAGAGGAAAACTCCAAAACGTTTGTAAAAGAAACCGTTTATTTACCTACAGAACCATTCACGGAAACTGAAATGCTACTTCAGTGGAATAAGTATGCACAGCGTTTGGGCGACAAAGGGTACAAAATTATGGAATCCTTATTGCTAATCAATGATCCTGTTTTAGATGGAACCCATATCACTATTGAATTACCTAATGAAGGATCCAAATTGGATTTTGAAAGTGAAAAACTTGGTTTGTTAGGCTATTTGAAAGGGCATTTACACAATCATGATATTACTATTGAAGTCATAGTAAATGAAAGCTTTGAAAGCAAACGCAGCTTTAATGATCAAGATCGTTACAACCGTTTGCACCAAATCAATCCGAATATTGAATTGTTAAAGTCAACATTTGGATTAGATATAACATAAATAATTAGTTAAATATTTCCATAGTACATGGCTTTCACAATTCCGTCAGCCAAACCAATTTTAGGAACATATATATTTCTGGCACCACTCCATTTCATCGCATTCAAATAAATTCGAGTAGCAGGAATAATAACATCGGCACGATCTGAATTCAATCCTAATTCTGCAATACGTTGTTCGTAAGTTAATGAATTCAAGAAAGCATATTGCGAATTCATATAAATATACGACAGTGGTTTGTCTTGAGATTTTCCCGACATTTTAAACAATTTATTGATATTTCCTCCGGAACCAATCAGTGTTACTTCTTCAAAATCGGCTGTATTGGTACGAATCCATTTTTCAATTTCATCCCAAACCACTTCATGAACCATATCGTTCAATAAACGAACGGTCCCCGCTTTAAAAGAGCGAGAGACAATCATCTTACCATCTGAAAACAACGTAAACTCGGTACTACCACCACCAACATCCACAAAAAGATAGGTTTTGTCCGTTTTGATCAAGCTGTGTAAATCACTAGAGGCAATGATTGCAGCCTCTTTTTTACCATCAATAATTTCAATTTTTATTCCGGTTTTCTTTTTAATGATTTCTGTAACCTCTTTTCCATTATAAGCTTCACGCATTGCCGAGGTAGCAAATGCTTTATAATGCTCTACTTTGTGGACTTTCATTAATAGATTGAAAGCTTTCATTGCATCGCACATTCTATCGATATTCTCTTCAGAAATTTCACCAACCGTAAAAGCATCTTGTCCCAAACGAATAGGAACGCGAACTAGGGAACTTTTATTAAATTGGGTGTCTTTGCCATCTTGTTCAACAATATTGGCAATAAGCAATCGCATGGCATTGGAACCAATATCAATAGCGGCGTATTTTTTTATATTTAGCATTAAATCAAATCTAGGTAAAATTAGTTTAAGTAAGAGAAATTAGTTTGACTCCCCCTCAGCTAACATATTTTTATAATAATTATAAGTTTCCAATTGTGCTCTGAAGACAGGTTTATTGCCTCGTTGTCGGTATTTGTTATCCAATAAATGCGAATGCAATCTTGCTTTTACATTTCCTTGCCACCCTAAATCGAAATTGTCAATTAATTCTCTTTTAATATCTTCATCATAAATCGGACAGGTTACTTCTACCCTTCCGTCTAAATTACGAGTCATCAAATCTGCTGAAGAAATAAAAACTTCTGGATCGCCAGCATTACCAAAAATATATATACGGGAATGTTCCAAATAATTATCTACAATACTTATCGCTTCAATATTTTCGCTCATTCCAGGAATCCCAGGAATTAAAGAACAAATCCCTCTTACTTCTAATTTAATATTCACTCCAGCATTACTCGCTTCATACAATTTGTCTATCATTTCAATATCAGACAAACTATTCATTTTTAATTTCATATAGGTAGTCCTACCTTCTTTAGCATGAGCAATTTCTCTATTAATGAGCTTATTAAATTTATTCCGAGTGAAATGCGGAGAGGTAATAATATGCTGATAATTGTAAATACGATAATTGATTTCAAAAAATTCAAATACTTTAGAAACGTCTTTTAGTATTTTTTGATGAGCTGTAAACAAAGTTACATCGGTATAGACCTTTGCAGTAGATTCATTAAAATTCCCTGTAGAAATAATACCATAACGATGAATTTTATTTCCTTCTTGACGTTCAATCACGCAAATCTTTGAGTGTACTTTTAAACCTTTTACCCCAAAAATAAGCTCAATACCTTCCATTTGCATTTGTTCAGAGTAAAAGATATTACTCGCTTCATCAAAACGGGCTTGCAATTCAATTTGAACAGTTACTTTTTTTCCGTTTTTAGCGGCATTAATTAATGAACTAATTATTTGAGAATTTTTAGCTAATCGATATAAGGTAATTTTGATAGAAGTCACTGCTGGATCTAATGCAGCTTCTCTCAAAAATTTAATCACATAGGAATAGGATTGATAAGGTGCGCTCACCAAATAATCTTTGGCTGCAATTTTCTTCATTATATTTTCATCCAAACTCAAGCCTGGCAAAGGCAAAGGCGGATTGGTTTTATATAATAAGTCAAATCTTCCCAAGTTTGGAAAATCCATATAGTCCCTTCTATTATGGTATTTCCCTCCAGGAATGATACTATCGGTAGCATCAATTTTCATATTAGTTAAGAAAAAATCTAGGGTATCTTTGTCAATGTTTTGATCGTATATAAATCGAACTGGTTCACCAATTCTTCGATCTTTAACACTCGATGCAATTTTTTCTAGCATACTTTTACTCAAGTCGCTATCGATATCCAACTGTGCATCTCGTGTGATTTTAATCATGTGCGCATCGACACTTTCATAATCAAAAATGTCAAAAATTTTATTGAGATTCAAACGAAGAACGTCGTCAAGCATAATAACATATTGCTTTTCTCCTTCTGGGGGTAAAACCACAAAACGGTTGATTGTTTTTGGTATTTCAATTACCGCATAAAGTGTCTCTTTGTTGCTTTTATTTTTGGTTTCCTTCGGACTTCTTTTTAATAAAGAACGTAAATTGAAAGTTTTCTTTTCTATTTCATCAGCCAAACCATTGATCACTAATTTAACAGCTAAATAACCCGAAGTGTCTTTTAAAACCGGGAAATGATCCAAATCATTCAGGATGATAGTTACCAATTCTGGACTCACCTTTTGAACGAAAAAATCTTTTAAATACAATTCTTGAGCTGGCGTTACATCATTTTCATCAATTGTAAAGATGTTTTCTTTTTCTAAACGAGCTTCAATATCATTCAATATTTCCAAACTCTCTGCTTGTTGATCAATTACAATCTCGGTAATATCATGTAATAACTGACTGGATGAGATTCCGTTAAAGTATTTTTCACCCGAAATTCCAGTTAATGTCAATCGTCGAATAGCAGCAAAACGAACTCTAAAAAATTCATCTAAATTATTGGAAAAAATTCCCAAAAATCGCATTCGATCTAATAAGGGAACCGTAACATCTCCTGCTTCTTGTAAAACTCTAGCATTAAAAGCCAACCAGCTTTTTTCTCTATCAATATATCTTTGTTGCAACACGTAAATTATTTTAAATCTTTAGGAAAAATAGTTTTTAATATTCGCCCATTTTTAATAGAACTCCATTGTTCTTGTTCAAATTGAATGGAAACAAAACCAGAAGTAGGAACATTTGGCAGAACGTAATCTCCAAATTTATTAACAAAATTTGTAATAGCCTCGTTATGGCCAAAAAGAATAACAGTTTCGTAAAGATTATTACACGATTTAATAACTTTTTCCAATTGCAATTCATCAAAAGTGTATAAATCTTCTTTGTAAATTATATTCTCTATGGGAAAGGATATGTTTTGTGCAAAAATAAGTGCCGTTTCAGAGGCTCTTTTTGCAATACTACTCCAAAGTAAAAATGTGTTAAGAATATAATTTGAAATAGCAGAAGAAACTAAATGCGCATCTACAATTCCTCTTTGCAATAGCGGACGATCAACGTCTTGAAGTGGGGCTTCCCAACTGGATTTGGCGTGTCTGACTAAAATTAGATTTTTCAAAATAGTGTAGCAATTTAAAGTTCAAATGATTTAAATAATCTTATACATTTCTTTACTACACAATTTACGAAAGTTTAAAACACTAATTACATTTACTATTGATAAATTACTAACGCAAAACAAATTCAATCTTATGGAGATAAACGATCAATTTTCCAAGAAAAATCAGACTGTGCTTGGTATCGAATTCGATCATGAAGACGATTCGGTCTTCCTTGCCAAAATTCAACTTCAAGAGGGGTTACTAAAAATCCGCCCCAATGTTCTGGTCTAGGAATCACCATTCCTTCAAAATCAGATTCTAATTGCTTTAGATTTGCTTCCAAATACTCTCTCGACGGCACTACCTCCGATTGGTTTGAAACTATAGCACCCAACTTACTTCCGTCGGGTCTTGAAGCAAAATAATTATCCGAAATAATTTCAGCTGTTTTTTGAGCAATTCCTTTGATGATCACTTGACGTTCCATGCTATGCCAAAAAAAGGACAAACAAATATGTGGATTAGCAGTTATAGCTTTTCCTTTTTCGGAATTGTAATTGGTATAAAAAACAAATCCTTCTTCATTGAATTTCTTTAACAAAACGACTCTCGATTTTGGAAATCCATCCAAACCAATTGTAGCAACAGTCATCGCATTGACCTCTTCAGTACCCCCAAAATCCTCTACTTCATGAAACCAACGATTAAACAAATTAATCGGATCCTCAGGTATTGAAGTTTCTAACAATTCACTTTTATCGTAAGTTTTTCTATAATCGCTTAAATCTTTCATAAGAATTTTATGTTTTACAATTCAAAGGTTTTCCCATCTTCTGCCAAAAGCACTTCAGGAAAAATAGTTTTTGCTTCTTCTTTAAATAAATCTATACTTTCGTATCGAGTAGAATAATGCCCTAAAATTAACTGTTTTGCATTAGCTTTCAAAGCAATTCGTGCCGCTTCTTTAGCAGTTGAATGTAAGGTTTTATTGGCTAAACTTACTTCTGATTCTAAAAAAGTAGATTCATGATATAGAACATCAACATTTTCGATAATTGGAATTATGTCTTCATGAAATACGGTATCAGAACAAAAAGCATAACTTTTGGGTTCAATTGGATCAAATGTTAGAACAGAATTTGCAATCAATTTTCCGTCATCCAATGTAATATCTTTTCCGTTTTTAATTTTTTGATAGTAACAGTTCTCAATTTCATGATTCAGAACCGCATCCATATTCAATTTTCGTTCTCCCACTTTTTCTTGGAACAAAAAACCATTGGTATACACTCGATGTTTCAAAGGTATGGTTGTCACCAAAACTTTATCATCTTCAAAAACAACTTCACTTTCTTCCGATTCCAATTCGTGAAAATACAAACCGTAATTCGTCCATGAATTAGACAATCGCAATTGTAAAATGATAATCTCTTTAATTCCTTTTGGCCCGTAAATATGTAAATCGGTGGTTCTACCCAACAAACTAAATGTGGAAATCAATCCGATCAAACCAAAAAAATGATCACCATGCAAATGGGAAATAAAAACCTGATTGATTTTGGAAAATTTTATTTTATTTTTTCGAAGCTGTACTTGAGTTCCTTCACCACAATCAATTAAAAACATTCTGTTTTTAATCTCTAATACTTGGGAAGTTGGATTGGTAATCGTTCGTGGTGTAGCGGCATAACAGCCTAGAATAGTCAGTTTCATTAAAATCCTAAATCGCGTTCAATTTCTTCCATCTCAATGATATCATGAGCTTCTAGAACCGAGGGTACTACCGTTAATTGTTCAGGAACCGCATTAAAATCAATTCCTTCTGCAACTACAACAAAAGATTTTTTTAATTTTTTATGTTGTTTAGCTAAAGGCAATAGTAATTTTAAATTTTCAAGAGTTATCAATTTATTATGAGACAAATCAATAATTAAATTGTGTGAGTCAAAAGAAGTATTGGATTGCGACACTTTATCCAAAAATGAAGAGAAATCTCCTTGAGTATCTTTTATAGTAATCGTATGTCCTTTTTGATCTACTTTCATAAATGGGAAATATAAAACTGAAACAGTTTATTAAATTATATAACAAGTTTGTGACAATGAACTATTGGATTTTAGAAGCCAAAAGGTAGATCACTGCCATTCGTATCGCTACACCATTTTCAACTTGGTCCAGAATAACCGACTGTTGTGAGTCGGCAACATCACTCGTAATTTCAACTCCACGATTGATTGGTCCAGGGTGCATGATGACAATCTCTTTATTGAGCGAATCCAATAGGTTTTTATCGACTCCATATTGTTGTGCGTATTCTCTTGTGGAAGGAAAATAATTCACATCCATTCGCTCATTTTGAACGCGTAACATATTAGCTACATCACACCATTCAAGTGCTTTACGTAAATTAGGCTCAACTGTTACTCCAAGTGATTCAATGTATTTTGGAATTAAGGTTTTGGGACCGCAAACCTTTACTTCGGCACCTTGCATTTGCAAAGCATAGATGTTAGACAAGGCTACTCGAGAATGTAAAATATCTCCAACAATTACCACTTTTTTTCCAGCAACATCTCCTAATTTTTCACGAATCGAATAACTATCAAGTAAAGCTTGTGTAGGATGCTCATGCGCGCCATCTCCCGCGTTAACAATACTAGCTTTTACATTTTTGGATAAGAAGTAAGCTGCGCCAGGATTAGCATGTCGCATGACTACCATATCCACTTTCATGGAAAGTATGTTATTTACAGTATCTATAAGGGTTTCTCCTTTTTTAACTGAAGATTGTGCAGCCGAAAAACTAATTACATCAGCTGACAAACGTTTTTGGGCTAATTCAAAAGAAAGTTTGGTTCGGGTACTGTTTTCAAAAAAGATATTAGCAATGGTAATGTCTCGCAAAGAAGGAACTTTCTTAATAGGTCTATTGATAACTTCCTTAAAATGATCAGCGGTTTCAAAAATTAAGTCAATATCATTGTTGTTGATATATTTAATTCCTAATAAATGATTTACGCTTAATTCTTTCATTTTTCTTTACAATTATATATTAATGAAGGCTGCTTTTAATTTGTAATTAAATAAACACCATCTTCTCCATCATTTTCTTTCCAACACACTTTTACTTTTTCATTATTGATTGCATCGACCTGTCTACCTCTATAATCAGGTTGTATCGGTAAATTACGGCTAAAACGTCTGTCAATCAAGACCAACAATTCAATTTCAGACGGTCTTCCAAAAGATTGAATAGCAGTTAAAGCGGAACGGATACTGCGACCAGTAAACAAAACATCATCAATAAAAATGACTTTTTTATTTTCTACTATAAAGTTGATATTGGTTTTATTTGCCTCCAAAGGTTTTTCGGTTCTACGGAAATCATCTCTAAAAAAAGTGATGTCTAAATAGCCTAAGGTAATTGCAGGGGTTTGGTATTCTTTTTCTAAAATTTCTTTCAAACGTTCTGCCAAGAAAACGCCTCTAGGCTGAATCCCAACAAGAATAGTATCTGAGAAATCTAAGTGTTTTTCAATTAATTGACAAGCCAAACGATGTAGTATGATAGTAACTTCTTTTGCAGTAAGTAATACTTTTTGACTCATGGTAAAGTGTAATGTTTGGTTGGGCAAATATACAAATTCTGTTTTATGATTGATAATTAAAAACAACAGAAATAATTATCCAAAAAAAAAGCCTTGAAAATTCAAGACTTTTAATTTATTTACAAATTAAGAATACATTTTAGTTCTTAATTCTTGTACTTTTTCATCATCCAAATAATCGTCGAATGTCATGTAACGATCAATCGCTCCATTAGGAGTTAATTCGACTACTCTATTACCTACAGTTTGTGCAAATTCGTGGTCATGTGTAGTAAATATAACAGAGCCTTTAAAGTTCTTTAACGAATTATTGAAAGCCGTAATCGACTCTAAGTCTAAGTGATTGGTAGGTTCATCCAACATCAAAATATTGGCACGTTCCATCATCATTCGAGACAACATACAACGTACTTTTTCACCTCCTGATAATACTCGGCTTGTTTTTAAAGCTTCTTCTCCTGAGAAAATCATTTTCCCTAAGAATCCTCTGATAAAAACTTCGTCTCTTTCTTCTTCTGTTTTAGCCCATTGACGCAACCAATCTACTAAGGTCAAATCATTCTCAAAATAGGAATGATTTTCAGCTGGTAAGTAGGCTTGATTTGTTGTAATTCCCCAATCAAAAGTACCTTCATCGGCTTTTTGATTGCCGTTTACTATTTCGTAAAAAGCAGTTGTTGCACGAGAATCTTTAGAAAAAAGAACAATCTTATCCCCTTTTGCCATGTTCAAATCCACTCCTTTAAACAAAAGCTCTCCATCAATAGAAGCACTAAGGTTTTCTACATTTAAAATTTGGTCACCCGCTTCACGGTCTTGATCAAAAATAATAGCAGGATAGCGACGGCTTGACGGTTTGATTTCAGAAATGTTTAATTTCGAAATCATTTTTTTACGAGAAGTCGCTTGTTTTGACTTAGCCACATTCGCAGAAAAACGACGAATAAATTCTTCTAATTCTTGTTTCTTTTCTTCGGCTTTTTTGTTTTGTTGTGCACGTTGTTTCGCCGCTAACTGGCTCGATTCGTACCAAAAAGTATAGTTTCCTGAATAATGATTGATTTTTCCGAAATCAATATCAGAAATATGGGTACAAACCGCATCTAAAAAGTGACGGTCGTGCGATACTACAATTACCGTGTTTTCATAATTGGCCAAGAAATTTTCTAACCAAGCAATGGTTTCAAAATCCAAATCGTTGGTAGGCTCATCCATAATCAATACGTCAGGATTCCCAAAAAGAGCTTGTGCCAAAAGCACACGCACTTTGATCTTTCCTTCCAAGTCGGCCATCATGGTATAATGATTGTCCTCTGTAATTCCTAAATTGGATAACATGGAAGCCGCATCAGAATCGGCATTCCAACCATTCATTTCTTCAAATTGGACTTGTAATTCCCCAATTCGATCCGCATTGGAATCGTTATAATCTAAATACAATTCGTCCATTTCTTTTTTAACGGCATACAAAACCTTGTTCCCCATCATTACGGTTTCCAAAACAGTATATTCGTCAAACATATTGTGGTTTTGATTTAAAACCGACATACGTTTTCCTGGCTCCAAATGAATGTGACCCGAAGTTGGATCCATTTCGCCTGAGATAATCTTTAAGAAAGTTGATTTTCCAGCACCATTGGCTCCAATAACACCATATATATTACCTTGGGTAAAAGTGGTGTTTACTTCGTCGAATAAAATTCGCTTGCCAAACTGAACAGATAGATTATTAACTGATAACATGTGTTTCTAATTTTTTTGCAAAAGTAGCAAAAAACTAAATAGAATCGTGTTTTAATTCTAATGACAAAACAGGTAAATCAAAAGTACCAAAATCAATTTATAGCCATAGGTGATGGTAAATAATCAACAATTGTTACAAAAAACTATTGATTCAATAATTTTAACAATATTTACACTGAAATATTTTTTTTTGATTTTTGTAACAAATATTTTTACATCTTTACAGCAATTAATTATCACAAACTAAAAAAACCAAAACATGAATTCAGAACAGACAAAGTCGAATAACTCGGCCCTTTCGACCCTAATTACGGTTTTCTTCTTCTGGGGATTTATTGGAGCATCAAATGGTGTTTTCATCCCTTTTTGTAAAGCTAAATTCGGATTAGATCAATTTCAAAGTCAGCTAATTGACTTCGCTTTTTACGGAGCTTACTATATTGGTGCTTTATTACTTTTTATTTTTAGTAGTACTGCCAAAAGAGACATTCTTAATGGCTGGGGATTTAAAAAAGGAATTATTTACGGATTGTTGATCAGTACTTTTGGTGCTGCATTGATGATCTTAGCAGTTATTCAAGGAAGTTATTTATTCATACTAGGTGCTTTATTTATTGTAGCCTTAGGATTCTCTCTACAACAAACATCTGCACAACCCTTTGCTGCTTCCTTAGGAGAACCTCATACTGCATCTAGCCGATTGAACTTGGCTGGAGGTATCAACTCTCTAGGAACAACTATTGGGCCGATCGTAGTATCCTTTGCCCTTTTTGGAGTTATTTCTGGAGTGAGTATTGAAGAGTTTGCACAAAAAGCAGATTCATTAGATTCGATGATCACTTTATACATGGCTGTAGGTGGCTTGTTTTTATTAGCCGCTGCATTATTTCATTTTTCAAAAAAATTACCTGCTGGAAAAAGTGATGATTCCTTTGAAACAGCTAACAAAGCTTTAAAAACACTTATTATCATTACAGTGCTTTTAGTAGTGATTTTTGGGTATATCTTTTCTCGTTACGAAGATCCTGAGTTTATAAAACATTTTATCGAAAACAAAGAAGTAGATTATTTAGGATTAGGACTTACCATCTCTACATTATTAGTTGTTGTAATTGGTCTTTTATTTGCTAACACAACCGCTCAAAAAAATCCAGAAGGATGGGGAGCTATGAAATATCCTCAATTAGTTTTAGGGATGCTTGCATTATTCTCTTATGTGGGTGTTGAAGTGAGTATCGGTAGTAATTTAGGTGAATTATTAAAAACTGACGATTTTGGCGCCATTACTGGACCAGGACTTGCTCCATTTATGTCTATGTATTGGGGAAGTTTAATGATTGGACGTTGGGCTGGTGCGATTTCAGTTTTTAACCCATCTTCTCAAATGAGAAAGATTTTATTGATTGCAGTTCCTTATGTTGCGTTTGGTGTTGTTTTAGCAGCTAATGCAATATCAGGTCAAGATATCACTCCTTTGTATGCTTATGCATTTGTAATTGTTTTCCAAATTGTTGGTTTCTTCTTAGGAAAAGATCAACCATCAAGAACCTTATTAATTTTTGGTTTATTAGGAGCAATTGCGATGTTAATCGGTTTAGCTACCACCGGTACAATAGCAATTTTCGCCTTTATGAGTGGTGGATTATTCTTGAGTATTATGTGGCCTTGTATCTTCTCATTAGGAATTGCAGGTTTAGGAAAATACACTTCTCAAGGTGCTGCTTTCTTAGTTATGATGATTTTAGGTGGAGGTATAATTCCACCATTACAAGGAAAATTAGCCGATGTTATCGGAATTCATACTTCTTATTTCATTCCAGTATTGTGTTTTGCTTTTATAGCATTCTACGGTTGGAAAGTAATTGGGATTTTAGAAAAACAAGGTATTGGAAACGATATCGAAGTGGGTGGTGGACACTAAAAATACGCAACTAACCAAAACCAAAAAATCCCATCAATTGATGGGATTTTTCATTTTAAACCAAAAGGTTTATTTATTTGTTTCCTTTTTCAAAATCAGCTACAAACTGCGCTAATCCAATATCCGTTAATGGGTGTTTTAATAATCCGTAAATTGCTGAAAGTGGTCCTGTCATTACATCAGCACCAATTTTAGCACAATTCATAATGTGCATTGTATGACGCACAGAAGCTGCTAAAATTTGTGTTTCAAATCCGTAGTTATCATAGATTTGACGAATTTCTTCAATCAAAGCTAAACCATCTGTAGACACATCATCCAATCGGCCAATAAAAGGAGAAACATAAGTAGCACCTGCTTTAGCAGCTAATAAAGCTTGTCCTGCAGAGAAAACTAAGGTTACATTCGTTCTTATTCCTTTATCAGAAAAGTATTTGGCTGCCATAACCCCTTCTTTGGTCATAGGTAATTTCACCACAATTTGCTCATGCAAATCAGCTAACTCTTCACCCTCTTTCACCATACCTTCAAAATCCAACGCATTAACTTCGGCACTTACATCTCCATCTACTAAATTACAGATATCAACATAATGTTTCAAGATATTATTTTTTCCGGTGATGCCTTCTTTAGCCATCAATGACGGATTAGTAGTTACACCATCCAAAACGCCCAATGCTTGTGCTTCTTTAATCTGAGCTAAATTAGCTGTGTCTATAAAAAATTTCATTCCAAATATATTTAGTTGTGAATACGTTAACAAAAGTAAGAAATGAATTGAGAACAAAAAATAAAATAAACGCATAAAAAAACCGCCTCTATACAAAGGCGGTTTAATAATCAATATCTTAAATTTCTAGTTTGAACCAGAAGTAGATTTAACAGCAAGGTTGTAAACAACCAATCCAAATCCGATTTTGTTGATTGCATCTGCAATGTTGTAAGCAACATCTACACTTCCTTTTCCAAGGAAACTAGTGTACCAACCATCAGTTCCTAACATGTAACCTAATGGGTAAATTGCCCACCCTACAAGTACGAACCAACACAAGATTTTGTGAGAAGCTAATACATCTCCACCAGCAGCTTTAGCTAGTTTAGAAGCTTCACCTAACCAAATTTCATAAACAATTACGAAATAAGCAAGACCTGAGATGAATCCCCACATGGCCGCTTGGTCACTAAAAATAGTTTCTCCAAAGTAACCTGTTACTAACATCACAATTGAAAGGAAAATCATTTTCCACAACAAGTTTTGTTTTGCACCAGCAACTTTAAGGATTAAATAAAACTCAAGACACATCAATGGCACTGTAAGTACCCAATCCACGTATCTAAAGAATGTTGGCGACTCTTGGAAAGCATTCCAATAATCACGCATGTAAAAGTAGTGTACTGCAGCAATAAAAGTAATCAATCCAGATACTAATACTGAAGTACGCCATTTCTTATCGAATTGACTTAACGATAAGAAGAAAAAAGCCGAAGCAGCCATCATGGCCATGCTTCCAATGAAGAATGTAAATCCAACATAGTCATTTGGTAGCATTTTTGCTACATTCGCAGAAATAAACATAAAATTTGACATAAAAATAAAAATTAGGTTAATTAATAATCTAAATTTACATTTAAAAAAAATACAAAGCATTATTTATTGTTTATTTTTTTTTTAAAAATGTTAAACAAAAATAAAATTTTATGTCAAAAACTTTGAAACTGTCGGTCATCACTAGCTTTGTTGGACTTTGGCTAACTTCTTATTTATCAAATAAATATCAAATAATTGTAGGATTTATCTTAATTTTAAGTTTTGGGGTACTACATGGAGCCAATGATTTGGTACTCATCAACAACATAAAATCAGATAAAAAACTCAATTTCAGAAAGTTAATTATACTATATATCCTACTTATTGGTATTTCTGCACTTCTATTCACCACCATTCCGATACTGGCCTTACTATTATTTATATTGTTTAGTAGCTATCACTTTGGAGAACAACATTGGAATGAAATAGTTACAATCAATAAAAACAGCTATTCATCTGCATTTCATTTTATATATGGCCTATTAATATTACTTCTTTTGTTTTATATCAATACAAACGAAGTTATAGCAATCATATATGAAATCACTCAATTCCGAATTTCAGCAGCATTGATAGAAGTAACTTTACTAGTTTGTTTAGTACTTTTTAGTATCAGTACTATAAAGATGTATATTGATTCAACTGAATTCAGGAAGAATATTATTGAACAGTTATTCTATTTAATGGTTCTTGTTATAGTATTTAAAGCTTCTAGCTTGATTTGGGGATTTGCTATCTACTTTATTTTTTGGCACAGTATTCCCTCGTTAAATGACCAAATTACATTTTTGTATGGATCTTCGACATGGGCGAATTGCAAATTGTATTTTAAAACTGCTTTCCCCTATTGGTGTATTTCTTTAATTGGAATTTTTGGATTGTATTATATAGCTAAAGATATGCTCGTTTTTGATGCGCTATTTTTTGCCTTTTTAGCGTCAATTACATTTCCACACTGTATTGTAATACTTAATATGTTTAAAAATAAATCACACTAAGATTACAACTTATAATGGTTCATCAACATTTTTTCGTAGACATTATCGGGTAAAATTCTTTTCAATACAATGGAGAACTTTTGCATAAAAGCGCCCACTTTATAATGGATTCTAGGATTTGATTCTTGAATAATTTGAAAAACTGCTTCTGCCATTTCGTTGGGATTACTTCCACTATCAACGTGTTGATCCATGGTTCGCAATACGTCACCATATACTTTTTCGTAAGCTGAACCATTTGTAACTGGTGCATGAAAACGACCTGATGCTATATTGGTAGCAAAATCGCCAGGCGCTACATTTGTAATTTGGATTCCAAAAGGTTTCACTTCCATTCGCAATGCTTCAGTAATCAACTCTAAAGCTCCTTTAGAAGCTGAATAGACACTTCGATACGGCAATCCCATATACCCTGCAATTGAAGTAATATTAATAATCAAACCTGATTGCTGTGAACGCATTTGTGGCAATGCCGCTTTCATTACTTCGATAGGACCAAAAAAATTGGTTTCAAAATTATTTTTGATTTCCTGCATCGGAATCTCTTCCAAAGGACCAGTAATTCCAACACCCGCATTATTGATTACAATATCTAATCGACCTGTTTCTTGTATAATTTTGGCTACAGCCAAATGAATAGAAGCCGAATCTCTAACATCCAAAGGAACCAAGGAAAAAGATGAGTTAGTAATCTTCTCAGGGTTTCTACTTGTTCCATATACCGTAAATCCTTGATGATGTAAATATTCACCTATAGCTTTTCCTATTCCTGAAGATCCACCTGTAATTAAAACTACTTTACTCATTCCTATGAATTTAATATGGCTTGTTTAGTTGATAAAAATACTCAAAAAAGAAGTTTTGAATACCCAATAAACAAAAAAATCTTCCTAATGGAAGATTAAAAAATGGCAAGCGACCTACATCGCACCGCTCAACCACGTACCCTTGCTATGTTCCCATCCTGGGGGAGTCTGCAGGAGCTGGTCGTGTAGGACTTGCCGGTGCAAATATACAACCTTTTTATATTTTTGCAAGAGCATTGTTACTAATAAAATAAGGTTGTATATTCGAATATTAAAAAATATAAACATGAAAAAGTATAACTTCTTATTTATCATTTTATTAGGAGTAATTGTAACCAACTGTGGAGGTGCTAAAAAGGAAAACAATTCTCTTTTTACTTTTGATTCTTCTCAATTTAAAGAACAGTACCAATCGGAAGAATCTATCGATTTGGCATTATTGAATCCGAATAATTTAAGCGTTGATAGTGTTGTCTATTTTGTAAATGATACTAAAATTGGTACTAGAAAAGGATTGGATAAACTATCATTCAATTTTAAAGACCAAAAGTTAGGATACCAAAACTTAAAAGCCATTGTATATTATGAAGGAGGACTTATTGAAGCTACTGACCGTGTTGAATTAGTGTCAAATGTTGAGCCTAAATTATTACAGTACACTATTGTAAATACGTACCCTCACGACATACAAGCGTACACACAAGGTTTAGAATTTTACCGTGACACTTTGTATGAAGGAACAGGAAATGGAAGTGGTCCAACAGGAAATAAAGGAATTTCTAGTTTGAGAAAGACCAATTATAAAACCGGAGAAGTATTAAAAAAAATAGAATTAGCTGAACAATATTTTGGTGAAGGAATAACCATTATAAACAATAAAGTTTACCAATTGACTTGGTTAAATAATGAAGGCTATGTTTACAATGCCGATACGTTCAAAAAAGAAAAAACGTTTCCCTATTATAAAAAAATGGAAGGTTGGGGATTGACAACCGACGGAAAATTTTTGTATATGACAGATAGCTCTGAAACTATTCATATTTTGAATCCGGCAACATTCACTGAAATAGGTTCCATCAATGTGTATTCTTTAGCTAACAAAGTGAAAGCTGTGAATGAATTAGAATGGATCGAAGGAAAAATTTATGGTAACGTATACCAAAAAGACGCCATTGCTGTTATCAACCCTCAAACTGGAGCGGTAGAAGGAATACTAAATTTAGCTGATTTAAAAACAAAAATTACCCAATTACCTGACACGGATGTTCTGAATGGAATTGCTT
>JACCDY010543274.1_pt1 | contig 20674 bp, 19 predicted proteins | sample 7446391 | NCBI WGS metagenome assembly JACCDY01 (sample SAMN15323451, study PRJNA562643) | freshwater metagenome | isolation source: river surface water | place: USA:Blue River Watershed | collected 2017-08-18 | reverse complement strand
TCGTAGCGGGTAATGACGGGCCCAGGCGCTGCAGCCACCACCCGCACTTCGACGCCAAAATCTTTGAGCTTTTTCTCAATCAACCGGCTGGTCATCTAGAGCGTTTCTGGCGACACCGTTTCTTGCCTGACCGACAAACTGTCCAGCAAATCCACTTGCGGCAATTTGCTGTCAGGCAGTTCGGTGAACAGGGGTTTTTGACGCTCCTTGACCACACGGTCACGGCGCGGCACATCGATCACCGATGGTTCAATGACCATGGCCATGGGTGTCTGAAATGGCAAGGGCACGGGCTCCAGATCCAACTGCCCTTCAGGCGCAGGCACCAAGTGGTCCATGTCCCATTGCGGCTCGATGGGTTGCAAGGGTGAGGCTTGTGCTCGCTCACGCAAGGCCTGCTGGCCCAGCGCCAAGTCTTCTTCAATTTCGCGCTTTTCGTGGCGCATGCGGATCAGTCCGTCAATACGGGCACCGATGTTTTCGGCCAACTGTCCCCATGAAAACCGGAACACCATGGCCAGACCCAGCACCAAAAAAGCAATGCCCACCAGTGCAGATCCTGTGAAGCCCAACCATTGCATGCTGGCCGATCCGACCAAATGGCCCACCACCCCGCCGCTGTGCCCGGGCAAATGGGCTTCGAGGCGATACAAACGAGACCACTCAATGCTGGCACTGGCGACCAACAACACCCCCATGCCCAGCCAAAAAACCCAGCGGCCACGTCGCGATTCAGGCGCAAGTGGTGAAGGCTCTTCACCCGACAAGCTGCGCATCCAACGCGCCAAACCCACCAACCAAGCGCGGCCTGCGGCGGCCACACACCACCAGACCGAATAACCAAAGCCGAAATACGCCAAATCAGCCAACCAAGCGCCCGGACGACCCATCCAATTGCGCAGCGCGGAGCCATTGCCCGAGGTGGACCAAGCGGGGTCGTTGGGTTGGTAGCTCCACAAAGACAAAACGCACAGCAACAGCAGCACCCCGCCAACAAGCAGCACGATTTCTTGCGCAAATCGCGACCAAAAATTCTGGGGCTCTTCAACCTCTTTGGCACGGGCCGTCGGGTTGATCATGGTGTGCAGGGAATAAGTCATAAATTAAGGCTGAAGCTTACCCGATCAAGCCCCTCTTCAGGCCAGCTTTTGCCATCCGGAAACCCTCTGGGCCTGCTGACTTTGGGGGGTTCTTACAATCAAGGCACCTGATGACCCTTTGCGGCACCTTTTTCTTACAGAATTCTCTTCACGATTGCTCACCATGTCTGCCACCTCCAAGCACGCACAAGTTTTGATTCTCGGCTCTGGCCCCGCCGGTTACACCGCCGCAGTTTACGCAGCCCGTGCCAATTTAAAACCCCTGTTGATCACAGGCATGGCCCAAGGCGGTCAGCTCATGACCACCACCGAAGTCGACAACTGGCCCGCAGACGTGCATGGCGTGCAAGGCCCTGACCTGATGCAGCGCTTTCAAGAGCATGCCGAACGCTTCAACACCGAAATCGTGTTTGACCACATTCACACAGTGAAGCTTGAGCAGCGGCCTTTCACCCTCATGGGTGACAGCGGCACCTACACCTGCGACGCGTTGATCATTGCCACCGGCGCCTCAGCCAAATACTTGGGTTTGCCCTCTGAAACCGCCTTCATGGGCCGTGGTGTGAGTGGTTGTGCCACTTGCGACGGCTTTTTCTACCGCGACCAGCTGTGCTGCGTGGTCGGAGGGGGCAACACGGCCGTCGAAGAAGCCCTGTACCTGTCCAACATTGCCAGCAAGGTGTATTTGGTCCACCGTCGTGACAAATTCAAGGCCGAGCCCATCTTGGTCGACAAGCTGATGGAGAAGGTTGCAGCCGGCAAAATCGTGCTCAAAACCTTCCAAACCCTTGAAGAAGTGTTGGGTGACGACACCGGTGTGACAGGCATCCGCCTTAAAAGCACGGCTGATGGCAGCTTGCAAGACATCGAACTCAAAGGCTGCTTCATTGCCATTGGCCACGCCCCCAACACCGAGATCTTCCAGGGCCAACTGGCGCTCGAAAACGGTTACATCGTGACCCAAAGCGGTCTAAAAGGGTTTGCCACCCAAACTTCGGTGCCCGGTGTGTTTGCGGCAGGCGATGTGCAAGACCACGTTTACCGACAAGCCATCACCAGCGCCGGTACCGGCTGCATGGCCGCCTTGGACGCACAACGCTTCCTGGAACAGCATAACGGCTGATTTTTTGGTTATAATCCAAGGCTTTGCTGCTTCTGCCCGGGCTTTTCGCTTGGGGCCACAGGCACAGTGATCTGGGATACCGCCACCCATCTTGGCGAGGTGAGGCTGGAACGCCAGGCCCCATGCAAGTCTGCATGTGGCCCATCGGCACCGGCTGTTTTATAAGTATCGGAGTGTCCACATGGCACGCGTTTGCGACGTAACGGGCAAAGGCCCAATGACGGGAAACAACGTTTCCCACGCCAACAACAAAACAAAGCGCCGGTTCCTGCCGAACCTGCAATACCGTCGTTTCTGGGTTGAAACAGAAAACCGTTGGGTGCGTCTGCGCGTTTCCAGCGCCGCTCTGCGCCTGATCGACAAAAACGGCATTGATGCCGTGCTCGCAGACCTGCGCGCACGCGGTCAAGCCTAAACCCAGAACATTAGGAGTCATCAATCATGGCAACCAAAGGCGGACGCGAAAAAATCAAGCTGGAATCCACAGCTGGAACTGGTCACTTCTACACGACCAGCAAAAACAAGAAAACAATGCCCGAGAAAATGTCGATCATGAAGTTCGACCCCAAAGCTCGTAAGCACGTTGAATACAAAGAAATCAAGCTGAAGTAATTCGGACTGAGTCTTTCAACAAAAAACCCGCTTCTCAGCGGGTTTTTTGTTGCCCCAAGAAAAACAGGACCCGAGGGTCCTGTGGGCAGAGATCGCTATGAAGGATCAGGCGGACTGGCGCACCGCACGCAATTTCACAGAGAAGTCGCGCAAGGCAGCAATGCCGCTTTCTTCAGCACGGCGGCACCAGGCTTGCAAATCAGCCGCCAATTGCTCACGCGAGTGCGAGGTGTTGAGCCAAATTTGGCTGAGCTCTTCGCGCATTTGCACCATTTTGTCGAGCACCGGACTGGCCGCGCGGGCTTGGCTGAGCTGCGCATGCACAGCCGCAGGCACCTTGGCAGTGTCGCGGTGCAACCAGCGCTGGGCAGCTTGCATCACGCTGGCATCAACCTTCAGCTTCTTCGCCTCGAGTTGCAACACCGAGTGCAAGTTGCGGGCGTAATTGGCCATCACTTCATAACGGTTGGCAATCAAGGCTTCCAGGGTTTTTTCGTCGGCCACAGGGCGAATATCGCCATAGGCCAAACGGGGCGGTGTCTTTTTGACAGTCGCCAAACCCAATGTTTCGAGGGTGCGGATGTACAACCAGCCGATGTCAAACTCATACGGCTTGACCGACAGCTTGGCCGACGTGGGATAGGTGTGGTGGTTGTTGTGCAATTCTTCACCACCAATCAAGATGCCCCAAGGCGAGATGTTGGTGCTGGCGTCGTGCGCTTCGAAGTTACGGTAACCCCAATAGTGGGCAGCACCATTGATGATGCCGGCCGCAGTCACCGGGATCCAAGCCATTTGTACCGCCCAAACGGTCAAGCCCAAAAAGCCGAACAAAGCCACATCGATGATGAGCATCAGGGCCACACCTTGCCAAGAAAAGCGGGTGTACAGGTTGCGCTCAATCCAGTCGTCGGGCGTGCCGTGGCCATAGCGCTTCAGGGTTTCTTGGTTTTTGGATTCCTTGCGGTACAGCTCGGCTCCGGTGAACAACACTGTTTTGATGCCGTGCACATGCGGGCTGTGGGGATCTTCGGCTTGTTCGCATTTGGCATGGTGCTTACGGTGAATCGCCGCCCACTCTTTGGTCACTTGGCCGGTGGTCAACCACAGCCAAAAACGGAAGAAATGCGAAGGAATGGCATGCAGGTCCAACGCCCGGTGGGCTTGGTGACGGTGCAAGAAAATCGTGACACTGGCAATGGTGATGTGGGTCAGGCCCAAGGTGATCAACACCATTTGCCACCAAGCCAAGTCAAACAGGCCATGGCCCATCCACTGAATCAATGAATCAAGAAAGGCCGATTCAGGCAACAACATACGCAATACTTTCTACAGGCGCCTGTGAACAGGCAATCGCTCGATTTTAAGTTTCTTGGCTCCAAAAGGACAGTCCTTTCGGCCGAATCTTCCAAGAAAATAGTTCTAAAATTTACTTTTTAGTCCATGCAGCGGCAAAAAACCCATCGGTGGCATGGCGGTGGGGCCACAAGCGCAGAAATGTGCCCGCAGGAACGGCTGCAGCGCTCGTGTCTATCGAAGCCGCCGGCGCACACAAACTGGCCGCGTCGGGCACCTTCAAGCGCTCGAGCTCTTGCGCCAAGTTGACGGGCACAAAGTCGGGGTTGGCGGCGCTGAACGCTTGCGCGATTTGCTCGTTTTCTTCGGGCAACACACTGCAAGTGGCGTACACCAGCCGGCCCCCAGACTTGACCATGCGCGAGGCGCTTTGCAAGATGGCCAATTGCTTTTCGGTCAATTCTTGGACCGCTTGGGGCTTTTGACGCCATTTCAAATCGGGGTTACGCCGCAAGGTGCCCAAGCCCGAGCAAGGGGCATCCACCAAAACGCGGTCAATCTTGCCGGCCAAACGTTTGACCCGGTCATCTCGCTCGTGGGCGATGGCGGCGGGGTGAACATTGGACAAACCGCTGCGCGCCATGCGCGGCTTGAGGGCATCCAGTCGGTGTCCAGAAACATCAAACGCGTACAAACGGCCCGTGCTGCGCATGGCTGCGCCGAGGGCCAAAGTTTTGCCACCGGCACCGGCACAAAAGTCCACCACCATCTCGCCACGGTGCGCGTCCACCAGCAAGGCCAACAGTTGCGAGCCTTCGTCTTGCACTTCAATCGCGCCTCGGGTGAAGGCATCGGTCTTTTGCAAAGCCGGCTTGCCCTGCAAGCGTAAGCCCCAAGGCGAGTAAGGGGTGGGAGCCGACGCAATGCCAGCCAGGTTGAGTTCTTTTTGAATTTCGCTGCGCTTGGCTTGCAGCATGTTGACCCGCAAATCTAGCGTACCGGGTTGCTGCAGGTGCTCTGCCAAGGCCCAAAAGTCTTCGCCCAATTGGGCTTGCAAGGCCTGCGCCATCCAGTCGGGCAAGTTGTGGCGGTGCGGGGCCATCAGCGCGTCGGCTGGAATGGTGTCGCACGTGGCCAACCATTTCTTCTCGGTCTCGTTGAGGGCTGCGCTCAAAAAGTCACGCGGTCCATAAAAGCCCAAAATGGCCAGCTTGCGCTCTTTGCTGCCAGAGCCCGAACGGGCCAGCTGTTCAAAAAGCAATTTTTTGCGCAAAACAGCAAAGGCTGTTTCGGCCAATGTGGCGCGCTCGCGGGGACCCAAGGCGCGGTGTTCACGAAAATAGCGCGACACCACAGCGTCGGCGGGATGTTCAAATTGGAGAACCAGCCTGACCAAATCGGCGCAGGCGTCTAAAAGAGCTTTTGGATGCATGGGGCGTATTGTCCCATCCCCTCATTACCCATTGGCACACTGATTCAGAAAGCACCCATGTCCGAGACCTTGCCCCCGTTGATTGAAACCCCCAAAGGCCTGTACCGACATTACAAAGGTGGCATGTACCGAGTGCTCGGGACGGTGCGTCACAGTGAAGACCTGCAACCCATGACGCTCTACCAAGCCCTTTATGGCGACGAAGGTTTGTGGGTTCGACCCGCTGCAATGTTTGCGGATGTGGCCGAATTCAATGGCCAAGTGCAGCCCCGCTTCACACGCGTTAGCGATTAAGCCAATAATTGCGCCACCGCACGGGGATAAATCAGATGCTCTTGCGTGAGCACCCGCGCCGCCAGTTTTTCGGCGCTGTCCTGCGGCAAAACCGGCACCACCGCTTGGGCCAAAATTTCGCCATGGTCTAACTCGGCGGTCACTTGGTGCACAGTGGCCCCAGCAAAGCGGCACCCTGCGTCGATGGCGCGCTGATGCGTGTGCAAACCCGGAAACGCCGGCAACAAAGACGGGTGAATGTTGAGCATTTTCCCAGCGTAGTGGGCCACAAAGGCCGGTGTCAGGATGCGCATAAAGCCGGCCAACACCACCAGATCGGGCGAGAACCGGTCCACCTCCGTCTGCAATGCGGCGTCAAATGCCTCGCGAGAAACAAACGATTTGTGGTCCAACACCACCGTGGCTATGCCATGCTCTTTGGCAATGGCCAACCCTTTGGCATCGGCGCGGTTGCTGACCACCGCGGCCACGCGGGCATTCAACCGTGTTGCCCAACGCTCTTGCTCTGCGGCACGGACAATGGCGGCCATGTTGGAGCCAGAACCGGAAATCAAAATGACAATGTTTTTCATGGATGAACGCGATTATCCCTGCACTGATCTCTGCTAATCGGTGATTCAAAACGCGTTGTCGAGCACCCCGAACGCAGCCCATTTTGTCGCACCCAAGACAGGCCTCAAATGGCATAGCGTGATAAAAAGCACGAACGTTTGATTTTGATGTTGATGCACTCTTAAGCATCCCTCACCCCTCTGGAGAAAGTCCCTCATGGATTTGGCATTCACCCCTGAAGAACTCGCTTTTCGCGATGAAATTCGCACTTGGGTCAAAGCGAACTTACCCGCCGACATTGCACACAAAGTGCACAACGCCATGCGCCTCACACGCGATGACCTGCAACGCTGGGCCAAGATTTTGGGCAAAAAAGGCTGGTTGGGTTGGGGCTGGCCCAAAGAGTTTGGCGGGCCAGGCTGGGGCGCTGTGCAAAAGCACCTGTTTGAAGAAGAATGCGCGCTTGCCGGAGCGCCTCGGGTCGTGCCATTTGGCCCCGTCATGGTGGCCCCGGTCATCATGGCCTTTGGCAACGCCGAGCAACACAAACGCTTTTTGCCCGGCATTGCCAGCGGTGAAGTGTGGTGGAGTCAGGGCTACAGCGAGCCCGGTTCAGGCTCAGACTTGGCTTCACTCAAAACCCGCGCTGAGCGCCAGGGCGACAAGTACATCGTGAATGGCCAAAAAACCTGGACTACTCTCGGCCAATATGGCGAGTGGATCTTTTGCTTGGTGCGCACCAGCAACGAAGGCAAGCCCCAAACCGGCATTTCCTTCTTGTTGATCGACATGAAGTCGCCCGGCATCACCGTGCGCCCGATCAAATTGTTGGACGGCGAATGCGAAGTCAACGAAGTTTGGTTTGACAACGTCGAAGTGCCTGTTGAAAACTTGGTGGGTGAAGAAAACAAGGGCTGGAACTACGCCAAGCACTTGTTGGCCCACGAACGCACCAACATCGCCGATGTGAACCGTGCCAAGCGCGAATTAGAACGTCTGAAGCGCATCGCCAAAGCCGAAGGTGTTTACGACGACCTGCGCTTTCGCGATGAGATCGCCAAACTCGAGGTCGACATCGTGGCCCTCGAAATGCTGGTGCTGCGCGTGTTGTCGGCCGAGAAATCGGGCAAAAACTCGCTCGATATCGCGGGCCTCTTGAAAATCAGAGGCAGTGAAATTCAGCAGCGTTACACCGAACTCATGATGCAAGCCGCCGGGCCATTTGCCCTGCCCTTCATCTTTGAAGCCATGGATGCCGGCTGGCAAGGCGATTTTCCTGGCGGCGTGGTGGCCAATGCGCCATTGGCAGCCAACTACTTCAACATGCGCAAGACCACCATTTATGGCGGCAGCAATGAAGTGCAACGCAACATCGTCGCGCAAACTGTGCTCGGCTAAGCCCAAAGGATTTCACATGGATTTCGATTTTTCTGACGACCAAGAACAACTGCGTGACGCGGTGCGCAAATGGGTCGACAAGGGTTACGACTTTGACCGTCGCCGCGCCATCGTGGCGGCCGGCGGCTTTGACCGCGCCGCCTACCGCGAGATGTCTGAGCTGGGCCTGACCGGCCTGTATGTCAGCGAAGACCACGGCGGAATGGGCATGGGCCCAACTGAAGCCATGGTGACGCTGGAGGAACTGGGGCGCGGTATTGTTTTGGAGCCCCTGACACAAACCCTGATCACCAGCGCCACACTGCAAACCCATGCACCAGCAGACTTGCAAGCCGCTTGGTTGCCACGCATGGCCGCCGGTGAGGCCGTGGTGGTGTTGGCACAGCAAGAGCGCGGGGCCCGCTACCAACTGAATCGCTGCAGCGCTCAAGCCCTTGAAGCAGGCGGCCAGTGGACACTCTCCGGCACCAAGAGTGTGGTGGCCGCAGGCGACCAAGCCGATGCGTTTGTGGTGCCCGCCATGGTGCACGGCAAAGAAGGGGGGCAACTGGCTCTGTTCTTGGTGGAGCGCAGCGCCAGCGGAGTGGCCACGCAAGGCTATGTCACGCAAGACGGCTCGCGTGCAGCCGAAGTGGTGTTCACCAACGCCTCAGCCAAATTGATCACACTGAATGGCCTGACAGCGCTTGAAGAAGCCCAAGACATTGGCATCGCATGTGTGTGCGCCGAAGCCGTTGGGGTGATGGACAAGACCCTCGCCATCACTGTCGACTACATGAACACGCGCAAACAATTTGGGGTGAACATTGCCAGCTTTCAGGCACTTCGCCACCGTGTGGCCGACATGAAAATGCAGCTCGAATTGGCACGCTCCATGAGTTATTACGCCAGTCTGAAGTTGCATGCACCCGCCGATGAGCGTCGCCGTGCCTTGGCCCGCGCCAAATACCAACTGGGTGTATCCATGCGCTTTATTGGCCAACAGGCGGTGCAACTGCATGGCGGCATTGCCGTGACAGACGAGTACATCGTGAGCCACTACTTCAAGAAATTGACGCAGTTGGACATGACCTTTGGCGACACCTTGCACCAACTGGGCGAGGTCTCTGCCCGCATGCAAGAGACCGCGGGCGTTTTTGCCTGAGAGGCATCGAGTGCCTCAATCAAAAGGGCTCCGCAAGGAGCCCTTTTTTATTCGGGTTCGCGCTCGCGCAAAAAACTGGCAAATCGGGGCAAGCCCGACGGCGTGCGGTCTCGGTAACGGTAAGTCACCCACGCCCCAACGGGTGGCGGGTTGCGCCGTTGGGCATCGCTCAAACCCGTCCCCAATGCAAACCTTTGCCCAGAAGTCATTTGCACCCACAACGCACCCGTGTGCCCCTGCAGGCGCCCCTTGCCGGGCAAATGCCCCACCACGAGACCTTCTTCATCGGGTTCGGGCTTGAATTTGTAAAGTGCATCGCTGCGCCCTGCACGCCAAAGGGCATCGGCCCGATGCAGCACCAAACCCTCGCCGCCCTGGGCCACAACGGCCTTCAATCGGGCCTGCAAACTCTGTTCATCTTGCTCAACCTCTTGCACCACAGGCATCAGCCAAGGCACCCCTGCATTGGCCAGTTGGGTTTGCAAAAAATGCGCGCGTTCGACAAACGGCGCCGAGTGCCCGGGGGCATCAAAGACCATGTACTTCACCTGACGCCAGGCATCATCATGGAGCACTTCTTTGCGCACCAAGCCTGACAAGAAGTCAAACTTGCCGTGCCCGATCCAGAGTTCGCCATCCAAGGGCGTGGACGGCAAAGCGGCCAAAAACCATGCAGGCGCTGTCAACACACGCCCACTGCGAAAACGCAAAATTTTCCCATCCCAAAGCGCGCGCACGCCGTCGAATTTTTCGCTGACCCTGAATCCTTGCGGTGATCGGTCAGCGGCCCAAGGCGATGCCAATTGCACTCGGTATGGTGATTTGGCTTGGGCTGCAATGAGCGAACTGGTGTTAAGCCAGCCTGCCCCTAAGTACAGCGACTGAACCCAATGTCGGCGTGTGAAACCCTGTGGCTGATAACCCACCTGCGCGCTCAACGCTGGGCGAAAAAGGCTTGATGACATGTAACGCTTCCCAAATAAAGGAATTAATTATTGAAACTTTTGTATTCAATAATATACCAATAAGAGGGAAGGCCTCAGGTGCAGGCGCGACAAAGCGCCCCTAAAAGTCACACCATGAGGCGTGAATTTTTAGGCACATGGGCCATGAGAAAGGCCATTTGGTCCGACAAAATGCGGCGGTTTCGCAAAATAAAGTCTTCCCACAAACTGGGCACATACGGCGCATAAAGCAGGGGCATGTGGGCTTGTTCAGGGGTTCGGCTGCTTTTACGGTGGTTGCAAGAACGGCAAGCGGTGACCACATTCATCCAGTGGTCTGGACCGTTTTGCGACACCGGAACAATGTGCTCCCGAGTCAACACCGATTCATGGAAATGGCCGCCGCAATAGGCACACACATTGCGGTCGCGTGCAAAGAGTTTGGGGTTGGTCAGGCCCGAGCGCAAGTCAAAGGGATTGATGCGCGGCACGCCTTGCGTGCCAATGATGCTGTTCACCGTGATGATGGATTGCTGCCCTGTGAGCGCGTTGTGCCCACCATGAAAAACGGCCACTTGCTGCCCCGCTTCCCAACGCACTTCGTCAGCTGCATAGTGAGTGACCGCCTGCTCTAGGGTGATCCACGATTGCGGCAGCCCTTGGGCCGAGAGTTTCAAAACCTTCACAGACGCCTCCATCCAACAGTACCAAGACCACTGACACGAAAAGTTCCGTCTCGATCCTGTCCCATCGTGGGGTCTGTTGCGTCCATCAAAGTCACCACAGGCCACGGATTGCAGGATCGGGCTCAGTCACAATATAACCTCTAACTTTGACAACCCCGTGAAGGCTGGCACTTGGCCCGCCTCGCGGGCAACACCCCCGAGCGACATGAAGGTTTTTCGCGGCTTCCATCACCCCGACCTGGCCCCCGCCTGCGCCTTGACCATCGGCAACTTTGACGGTGTGCACCGGGGGCACCAGGCCATGCTGGCGTTGCTGCGCAGCGAAGCCGCTTACCGTGGCGTGCCCAGTTGCGTGCTCACCTTTGAGCCGCACCCGCGAGACTACTTTGCCAAAGCGCTGAACAAACCCGCCCTTGCCCCAGCGCGCATCGCCACATTGCGCGACAAACTGCAAGAACTGCAACGCTGCGGCGTCGACCAAGTGGTGGTGTTGCCGTTCAACGCCCAACTGGCCAGCCAGTCGCCCGACGACTTCATCCAACAAGTGCTGATGCAGGGCTTGGGCGTGCGCTATGTGCAAGTGGGCGACGATTTTCGCTTTGGCGCACAGCGCGCCGGCGACTACGCCATGCTCGATGCAGCGGGTGAACGGCTGGGTTTCGATGTGGCCCGCATGAACAGCTACGAAGTGCATGGCCTGCGGGTGTCCAGCTCAGCCGTGCGTGATGCGCTTGGCCAAGGCCGCATGCAAGATGTGCAAGCCTTGCTGGGGCGGCCTTACAGCATCAGCGGCCATGTGGTGCATGGGCGCAAGCTGGGGCGCGAATTGTCAGCCAGCCAAGCCGGCGCTGGCGACGGGTTCCGCACCCTCAATCTGCGCTTTTCGCACTGGAAGCCCGCGGCCAGTGGCATCTTTGTGGTGCAGGTGCATGGCCTTGCCGATCATCCACTGCGAGGGGTCGCCAATTTGGGCATACGGCCCTCGCTCGATCCGAACGATGTCAATGGCGGCCGGGTGCTGCTGGAAACCCATGTCTTCGACTGGCCCGCCCATCTGGGGGCCGAAGGGGGCTACGGTAAAATCATCGGCGTGGATCTGCTGCACAAACTACACGACGAGCTCAAATACGACGGTCTGGACGCCCTGACAAAGGGCATTGCCAAAGACTGCGATGACGCGCAGGCGTGGTTTGCCTCGCGCCATGGCGAAACCAGCCGCCAAACCACCCGCGACCGAATTTGACGCTGACCCGTCCCGGTGCAGGCCTTGGGCTTGCACCCTCTTGCGGGCTCAATTTGATGGCCCTTCTTTTTGCTCTTTGCGGTTTATAGGCCGCACCCTCGGATTCCTCTCATGTCTGACACAAGCACCCCCAACAGCAACGCCCCCAGCGCCGATTACCGGGCCACTCTGAACCTGCCCGACACCCCTTTCCCGATGCGCGGCGACCTGCCCAAGCGCGAACCCGGTTGGGTGAATGGCTGGAATGAAGGCGGCTTGTACAAAAAACTGCGCGCTGCTCGTCAAGGTGCACCGCTGTTTGTGCTGCACGACGGCCCGCCCTATGCCAATGGCAAATTGCACATTGGTCATGCACTGAACAACGTGCTGAAAGACATGATCGTCAAGTCCAAGCAATTGGCTGGTTTTGACGCGCAATACATCCCAGGCTGGGACTGCCACGGTTTGCCTATCGAAAACGCGATTGAAAAACTGCATGGCCGCAACCTAAGCCGCGATGACATGCAAGCCAAGAGCCGGGCATTTGCCACCGAGCAAATCAACCAGCAACGCGAAGACTTCAAGCGCCTGGGCGTGTTGGGCGATTGGGAGCGCCCTTACCGCACGATGGACTTTGCCAACGAGGCGGGCGAGATTCGTGCCTTCAAACGCGTGATTGAGCGCGGCTTTGTCTACCGCGGCCTCAAGCCCGTGTATTGGTGCTTTGACTGCGGCTCTTCGTTGGCCGAATTCGAGATCGAATACGCCGACAAAAAGAGCGACACCTTGGATGTGGCCTTTGAAGCCGACAACGCCGCAGCACTGGCCGCCGCCTTTGGCCTGAAGCAATTGCCCGGCGATGGTGCCAAAAAAGCCTTTGCCGTGATCTGGACCACCACCGCTTGGACCATCCCAGCGAACCAAGCCCTGAACGCGCACCCCGAACTGGAATATGCCTTGGTCGACACCCCGCGTGGCGTGTTGCTGTTGGCCGCCAGCTTGGTCGAGAAATGCCTCGAGCGCTACCAACTGCAAGGCCAAGTGATTGCCACCGCCGTGGGCGAAAAACTGCGTGGGCTGGTGTTCCGTCACCCGCTGTATGACACCGTCAGCGCCGAAGAAGGTGGCCCCTACAGCTACCGCCGCCCCTCGCCGTTGTATTTGGCCGACTATGTGACGGCCACCGACGGCACCGGCATCGTGCACTCGGCACCCGCCTACGGTGTGGATGACTTCAACTCATGCATCGCCAACGGCCTGAAATACGACGACATCTTGAACCCTGTGCAGGGCAACGGGGTGTATGCCGCTGAGTTGCCTTTCTTTGGCGGCCAACACATTTGGAAAGCCTGTGCCCGCGTGATCGAAGTGCTGAGCCAGAGCGACCGCTTGATGTCCACCGTGGAAATCACCCACAGCTACCCGCATTGCTGGCGCCACAAAACCCCCGTCATCTACCGCGCTGCGGCCCAGTGGTTTGTGCGCATGGACGATGGCGTTGGCGTTTTCACCAAAGACAAGGCGCCCAAAACCCTGCGCCAACTGGCGCTGGATGCCATTGAGCAAACCCAGTTCTATCCTGAAAACGGCAAAACACGTCTGCGCGACATGATCGCCAACCGCCCTGACTGGTGCATTTCTCGCCAACGTTCTTGGGGCGTTCCTGTGCCATTTTTCTTGCACAAAGACAGTGGTGAGTTGCACCCACGCACCATGGAAATCTTGGACCAAGCCGCCGACATCGTTGAACAAGGTGGCATTGAAGCCTGGAGCCGAGTCACCGCCGAGCAAATGTTGGGCGCAACAGATGCCCCGCACTACACCAAGAGCACCGATATTTTGGAAGTCTGGTTTGACTCAGGCAGCACCTTCCAGCACGTGCTGCGTGGCAGCCACAAAGACGCCTATGGTGTGCCGCCCTTCCACGGGCAAGGCCCTGAGGCCGATCTGTACTTGGAAGGCCATGACCAACACCGCGGCTGGTTCCACAGCTCGTTGTTGCTGGGCTGCGCTTTGTATGACCGTGCGCCCTACCGAGGCCTGCTGACCCACGGCTTTGCCACCGACGGCCAAGGCCGCAAGATGAGCAAGTCGCTGGGCAACACCGTGGAGCCACAAACCATCAACGCCAAAATGGGCGCTGAAATTGTTCGCCTCTGGGTGGCCAGCACCGATTACTCGGGCGACCTGAACATCGACGACAAAATTCTGGCCCGTGTGGTGGATGCCTATCGCCGCATTCGTAACACCTTGCGCTTTTTGTTGGCCAACGTGAGCGATTTCAACCCTGCCACGGACAGCGTGCCCGACCACCAATTGCTGGAGATCGACCGCTTTGCGCTGGCCCGCGCCGCCGAGTTGCAAGCCGATATTCGCAGCCACTTTGACGCGTATGAATTCCACCCTGTGGTCTCTAAACTGCAAATCTATTGCTCAGAAGATTTGGGCGCGTTTTATTTGGATGTGCTGAAAGACCGCCTCTACACCACCGCGCCCAAATCTTTGGCACGGCGCAGTGCGCAAACTGCGCTGTACCGCATCACCCACGGCATGCTGCGCTGGATGGCGCCTTTCTTGTCGTTCACCGCCGAAGAAGCATGGGGCACTTTTGGCAGCTCCGAGTCCATCTTCATGGAAACCTTCGGCGATTTTGGTCAAGCCGACACGGTGCTGTTGGCCAAGTGGGGCCGCATTCGCGAGATTCGCGATTTGGTGAACAAAGACATCGAAAACTTGCGTGCGGCAGGCCAAGTCGGGGCCTCATTGCAAGCGGAGATCCATCTGCAAGCGCCAGCGGCAGACCACGCGCTTTTGAGCAGCTTGGGCGCCGACATCAAATTTGTCTTCATCACCTCCAAAGTGACTCTGGCGCTGGGTGATGCATTGGCGGTGCAAGTCACGCCCAGCCAAGCCGCCAAATGCGAACGCTGCTGGCACTATGCCGACGATGTGGGCCATGACGCAGCTCACCCCACCATTTGCGGCCGCTGTGTGAGCAACTTGCATGGCGCAGGCGAAACCCGCCAAATTGCTTGATCGTCCCCCACGTTTTTCAACCTTCAGGCAAGTCCATGGCCAGCTCCAAAAAATTCGGCAAAGGCCCAACGGGCAGCAGCCACAGCATGACGCTGTGGCTGGGCATTGCCCTGCTGATTTTTCTGCTGGACCAATTCACCAAAGTGTTGGTGCTCGGGGCGTTTCAGCTGGGCGACAGCACACCCATCACCTCGTTTTTTAACTTGGTGCGGGTGCACAACCACGGCGCGGCTTTCTCGTTTTTGGCCGATGCCGGCGGCTGGCAGCGCTGGTTCTTCACGGGCATTGGCGGCGTGGCAGCGGTCTTCATGTTGTGGATGCTGTATTCGCATGCGGGCCAAAAGTTGTTCAGCTTGGCCATTGCCCTCATCTTGGGTGGTGCGATTGGCAATGTAGTCGACCGCTTGATGCACGGCTATGTGGTCGACTTCTTAGACTTTTACTGGGGCCGCTGGCATTTTCCAGCCTTCAATGTGGCCGACAGTGCCATCAGTGTGGGGGCGGCCCTGTTGATCTTGGACGAAATTTTGCGCGTCAGACGCGGCCGATAAAAAAAGCCCGCCGAAGCGGGCTTTTTTGTGGCCAAAACCATCACAGTGTGATGATGGTGCAACCGGTGGTTTTGCGGGCCTCTAGGGCAATGTGTGCATCTTGGATGTTGGCCAGCGGGAAAGTCTGGTCAATGTGGATCTTGACCTTGCCACTGGTCACGGCCGCGAACAAATCATCGGCCATATCCTGCGTGCTTTCACGCGTGGTGATGTGGCTGAACAAGGTCTGACGCGTCACATAGATCGAACCCTTGGGGCCAAGGATGCCGGGCGCAAACGGCGCCACGGCACCCGATGCGTTACCAAAGCTGGCCATCAATCCGAACGGTGACAAGCAATCCAAGGATTTGTCCCAAGTGTCTTTGCCCACCGAGTCGTAAACCACCTTCACGCCTTGACCGCCGGTGATCTCTTTCACCTTGGCCTGGAAGTCGTCGGTGGCATAGTTCACGCAAAACTCGGCGCCATTGGCCAAGGCCAAGGCGCACTTGGCATCGCTGCCCGCGGTACCAATCAAACGCAGACCCAAAGCCTTGGCCCACTGGCAAGCGATCAAGCCCACGCCCCCTGCGGCGGCATGGAACAGCACAAAGTCTCCCGCTTTCAAGCCGCCTTGCGGCAAAGTGCGCTTGAGCAAATACTGCACCGTGAGCCCTTTGAGCATCATGGCCGCACCGGTCTCAAACGAAATGGCGTCGGGCAGTTTGCACACGCACTTGGCGGGCATCACGCGCACTTCGCAATAGCTGCCGGGCGGTTGGCTGGCGTATGCGGCGCGGTCTCCCACCTTCAGGTGCGTCACGCCCTCGCCCACGGCTTCCACCACGCCAGATGCCTCCATGCCCAGCTTCAAGGGCATAGGCAGAGGGTACAAACCGGCACGCTGGTAAACGTCAATGAAGTTCAGGCCGATGGCCTTGTGTCGAATACGGATCTCACCGGGGCCGGGCTCGCCCACGGTCACATCGACCAACTTCATAACTTCGGGGCCGCCGTTTTGGTCTATCTGGACAGCAAGGCTCATAGCAATCTCCTGAAAGGGTGAACTCAAACGATGCGTGACTTTGCCACGAAATGGATTGCCTGAGCATGGGTCAGGGACAGTTCGGCGACAGCGGGAAAACCCGAGTGCCGCTACATTTCCTGCATGTCGCAAAAAATCACCCCTTTGTCCGCCCTCTTACTGACGGTTCCGCCACTGCTTTGGGCCGGCAACGCGGTGGTGGGCCGCCTGGTCAACAACTTGGTACCCCCGATCACCCTCAATTTTTTGCGCTGGGGGGTGGCCTTGTTTATCTTGCTGCCACTGGCTTCGTGGGTGTTGCGTCGCAGCAGCGGTCTGTGGCAACACTGGCGCCGTTTTGCGCTTTTGAGTTTGCTGGGGGTCGGCTGCTACAACGCCCTGCAATACCTGGCGCTCCAAACATCCACCCCGCTGAACGTGACTTTGGTCGCCGCCAGCGGCCCGGTGTGGATGCTGGCGATTGGAGCCTTGTTTTTTCAGGCCCCTGTTCGCCGCGCACAAATGTACGGTGCCGTGTTGTCCATCTTGGGCGTGTTGGTGGTCTTGTCGCGCGGCGATTGGGCGCAACTCATGGCGGTGCGTTTGGTGGCGGGCGACTTGTTCATTTTGCTGGCCACGGCCTGCTGGTCTTGGTACAGCTGGTTGCTGAGCCGCCGCGACGAGCCCGAAGCCATTCGCCAAGACTGGGCGGCTTTCTTGCTCGCCCAAGTGGTTTTTGGTCTGGCTTGGTCGGGCTTGTTCGCGGGCATGGAGTGGGGCTTGACCGACGCACACATCACTTGGGGTTGGCCACTCATCAGCGCCTTGGCCTTTGTGGCCGTGGGCCCCGCGGTGCTGGCCTACCGCTGCTGGGGCATGGGTGTGCAACAAGCGGGGCCGGCCGTGGCAGGCTTTTTTGCCAACCTCACGCCGTTGTTTGCAGCCATTTTTTCAGCTGCGTTTTTGGGTGAGTTGCCGCACCTGTACCACGCACTGGCGTTTGGTTTGATCATTGGCGGGATTTGGGTCTCATCGCGGCAGTGAAGCCGGGGCCAACGAAGTGGCCCCGCAAGCGTCAATAAGTTCCGGGATAAGCCCCTCCATCGGCCAACACATTCTGGCCTGTCATGTAAGCCGCGTGCTGGCTGCACAAAAAGGCGCAGATTGCGCCAAACTCTTGCGCGTTGCCGTATCGTCCCGCCGGAATTTGCGCTTGCTGAATGGCGCGCATTTCTTCGACTGTTTTGCCCTGCTTTTGCGCCATCGCGGGCAGCGTGGCGCGGATGCGGTCGGTGTCAAATTTGCCGGGCAACAGGTTGTTGATGGTCACCCCTTGCGCCGCGATTTTGCTGCGCGAAGTGCCCGCCACAAAACCCGTTAAGCCACTGCGTGCGCCGTTCGACAAACCCAGCACATCGATGGGTGATTTCACAGCGCTGGAGGTGATGTTGACGATGCGGCCAAAGCCCCGCGCCGCCATGCCGTCCACCGTGGCCTTGATCAGCTCAATCGGGGTCAGCATATTGCCGTCGATGGCTTTGATCCACGCGTCACGGTCCCACTCACGGAAGTCGCCTGGCGGTGGGCCACCGGCGTTGGTGACCACGATGTCGAAGTTTTTGCCAGGTCCGCCAGCCACATGCCAGATGGCTTCACGCCCAGCGGCGGTGGTGATGTCTTGTGCCACAGCAATCAGTTGCACTCGGCCACCGGTCTCTGCGCGCAAGTCATCAACGGTTTTGTTCAGCACTTCTGCCCCGCGCGCAACCATGACCACGTTCACGCCTTCCTGCGCCAGGGCGCGGGCGCAGCCCCAGCCCAAGCCTTTGCTTGCGCCGCCCACCAACGCCCATTTGCCAGCAATCCCTAAGTCCATTTTTGATCTCCTTGATGATTCAAACTTTGGGGGTCCGAGTGACCCAAAAAACACCCGACAACACCAACGCGGTGCCGCCCACAATCCAGATATTGAATGGCTCGCCCAAAATGAGCACGCCCATCAGCAAAGTGGCCATGGGGCCCACCATGCCGGTCTGTGCCGTCAGGCCAGAGCCAATGCGCTCAATCGCCATCATCACCAAAAGCACCGGCACGGCCGTGCAGGCGGTGGCGTTGAGCAACGACAACCAAATCACAGGTTCGGCCACTTGCGCGGCACTCAGGGGGCGCAACAACAAAAATTGGCCGATGCAAAACAAGCACGCCACCGAGGTCGCCCAACCGGCCAAACGCAATGAACCCAAGCGCTGCACCATTTGCCCGCTGTAGCTCAGGTACAGCGCGTAGCTGATGGCACTGCCCAACACCAACAACGCACCCCAAACGGCATTTTTGCCATCCAGCGAAGCTTCGTGTCCGAACACCAGCATCACCCCGGCATAGCTGATGAGCATGCCCACGCCTTGGCGGTAGCTGATCTTGCGGCCATACAGCAACCAGCCCAGCACCAGCACCAGCGTGGGGTTGAGGTACAAAATCAGTCGCTCCAATGAAGCGCTGATGTACTCAAGGCCCCAAAAGTCGAGAAACGAAGCGAGGTAATAACCACTGAAACCCAACCCCAAGATGCCCAGCCAATCGCGGCCAGCCATGCGGGGCTTGCCACGGCCCGCCCACCAGGCCATGAGCAAAAAAAAGGGCAGTGCAAACAACATGCGATACATCAGCAAGGTCACCGCATCAACATCGTATCGATAAGCCAGCTTGACGATGATGGCCTTGCCGCTAAATGCAATCGAGCCCGCCATGGCCATGATGAGGCCGGTGGTCAAGTTCGAGAAACGGGGCAACCCCATCAAAAGCCCACCGCTTGTCCGTCTCGGCGGGGATCGCTGGCAGCCATGTAGCCTTCCACGCCCGGATCGCCCATGCGCCAAATGAACTGGCCCGCGCCAAAGTCTTGGTACGAGTCGTTGATGATGTCCATCTGATGCCCACGCGCCGCCAGGCCTTGCACCGTGTCAGGGTTCATCGCGGCTTCGACGTTGATGTTCAGACCCGTGTTGTAGCGCCAGCGAGGCGCGTCGCAAGCGGCTTGCGGGTTTTGCTGGTAGTCAAGCATGCGCACCAGCGTTTGCATATGACCTTGCGGCTGCATGTTGGCCCCCATCACGCCATAGCTCATGACAGGTTGCCCGTTGCGCGTCAGAAAAGCCGGAATGATGGTCTGAAACGGCCGCTTGCCCGGCGCCACCAAATTGGCCTGATTGGGGGCATGGAGATGGGTGCTGAAACCATGCCCACGGTTTTGCAAACTGATGCCATAAGTGGGCTCCACCACGCCCGAACCAAAACCCATGAAGTTGCTTTGAATGAAGCTGATCATCATGCCGTTTTCATCAGCCGCAGTGAGGTAAATGGTGCCGCCCTTGACCGGGTTGCCGGCCTTGAAATCTTGTGCCTTCTTCAGGTTAATCAGCTTGGCTCGGCTGGCCAAATAGGCCGGGTCCAGCATTTGCTCGGGCGTGACTTGCATGTAGCGCGGATCGGCCACATAGCGGTACACATCGGCAAAGGCGAGTTTCATGGCCTCGATTTGCAAATGCTGCGAATCCACGCCATCCACCTTGTGGCTCGCTAAATCGAAGTGAGACAAAATGCCCAACGCGATCAGGGCTGCAATGCCTTGCCCGTTGGGCGGGATTTCGTGCAGGGTGTAGCCCCGGTAATCTTGGGCGATGGGCTTGACCCACTCGGGTTGGTAATTGGCCAAGTCTTTGGCGGTGATGCTGCCGCCGTGCTCTTTGGCAAAGCGCTCAATGGCTTCGGCGATCTCGCCACCATAAAGGGCCTGCCCTTTGCTGGCCGCAATGGCTCTGAGGCCGCGGGCCGCATTTTTGAAGCGGAACAATTCACCCACTTCAGGGGCACGACCCCAAGGCAAAAAGCTCTCGGCAAAGCCAGGTTGCGAGCGCAATTCGGGCGTCGCCGCTGCCCACTTTTGTTGCACCACCACGGGCACCAAATAACCGCGCTCGGCCACATCGATGGCAGGCTCTAGCAAATCGGCAAAAGGCAATTTGCCAAACCGCTCACTCAAGGCCACCCAACCGGCTACGGCACCGGGCACCGTCACCGAGTCCATACCGCGCTTTGGCGGATTCAGCGCATCAGCGCCGTATTTGCGGTGAAAGTACTCAGGCGTCCAAGTGGCGGGTGCAGGCCCTGAGGCGTTCAGGCCTTGCAGGGTTTGGCCGTCCCACACGATGGCAAAGGCATCTGAGCCCAAACCGCAGCTCACCGGTTCGGTGAGGGTAATGACCGCCGCTGCGGCAATCGCGG
>JACCDY010340510.1_pt1 | contig 20676 bp, 18 predicted proteins | sample 7446391 | NCBI WGS metagenome assembly JACCDY01 (sample SAMN15323451, study PRJNA562643) | freshwater metagenome | isolation source: river surface water | place: USA:Blue River Watershed | collected 2017-08-18 | reverse complement strand
ACCCAACCATGTAGCTGCGCCACCTGATTTCCACATTTCGCCTGGCCATGTTGCACCAGTTGTACCTGATACGCCATTTTCAATAGCTTTACCAGCTGCGTCATATTTGTAACCCATGTGACCTTCAACTGTTGGACGAATCCAAACTAGCTTACCTGTCTTAGCATCACGAGCTTCAACGCGACCGATAATACCGAACTCACCACCAGATACACCAGTGATTACTAAACCGTTAGCGATTAATGGAGCTGCTGACATTGAGTAACCAGCTTTGAAATCGTCAACTGTTTCTTTCCAAACTACCTTACCTGTATTTTGGTCAAGAGCAACGATTTGTGCATCCAATGTACCGAAAATAACTAGGTTGTCATAAAGAGCTGCGCCACGGTTAATAACGTCACAGCAAGGCATGATGCCGTCTGGTAGACGGTGCTCATACTTCCATAATTTTTGACCTGTCTTTGAATCAACAGCAAAGATACGTGAGTAAGAAGCTGTCACGAACATCTTGCCATTGTGAATCAATGGCTGAGATTCTTGACCACGTTGCTTTTCACCACCGAATGACATAGACCAAGCTGGAACCAACTTGTTAACGTTCTTGTCATTGATTTTGTTTAGAGTAGAGAAACGTTGACCGTCTCGTGTCATACCCCAGTTCAAAACACTCTTAGTGTCTTTGCCTTCTAGCATTGCATCAGTCACAGTTGCATTAGCTGCACCTGAACCAATAGCTGCTAGCACCAATACTGATAATAGCGATTTACGCATTTTTCTCTCCTAAGTAAAGAAATCCCAGTCATGAAAATCATGACTTGAGGGCATTGTGAGGAATTTTTCCCAAAATAACCAGTTGAACAAACTAAGTGCTTTCCCTAGTCTTTTGATTATTTTTGGAATATTTGTTTTTCGTAACTTGGATAGAGGTGCGTAACGTTGCGCAGATACTCAGGCTTTAATGCCGCGAAACCCCTGAATTTATAAGGGATTGGCAGACGTAATACCTCGCTAATGTCCATTCCTTGCAGTGCAGCATTTTTAAAACTTTGATCAAGCCAAGTTAGGTAGTCAACCGTTTGCTGTATACCCTCTAACCCCTTATTTACAGGACCATGACTTGGCACTAGAGCCTTGATTTGCTTAGATGTGTTCCATTTTGAGACAGTCTCTAAACTCTTTAACCATTCTGAAATATTTGCGTGCGGCGTAGTAGGCACACGATCAGCAAAGACAAGACCTCCAATAAATACAACCCCAGTTGTTTTATCCCATAAAACAAGATCTGCAGCCGTATGGCCATTGAATTGAATCAGCTCCAACTGATGATTGGCATCAGAGAGACTCATCGGGCCTGGCTGAATTACCTGTGTAGCAGGTTTAGATTCTGTTGCACTCATCCAATCACCACAAATGCGATACAAGTTATCTGTATAAGAGGCACCCTCTTCTTTCATACCCTGAATAGACGCAGGCAATGCAGCAATAGGTACATCAGTATAAGCTTGGTTACCCAAGAAATAATCTGGGTGCAAGTTAAGGTTTAAAACTAATTTAATTTTTTGATTGGTTACTTTTGCAATCGCTTGACGCTGTTGTTCGCCATACAACTTTGATACACCTGTATTGATAACCACAACACCATCATTGGTGACAATGAACCCCGTATTAATGATGTTGCAGCCATTGGATTTAGAAAAGTCGTCATTAGCACCCTCAAACACATAGGTATCTTTTGCTATTTGTTTTGCTTCTAATTTGTAATCTAGGTTGGTGGCAAAAGATAACTCTATAAAAACGAATGAAGAAAAAACTGCGACTGCAGTTTTAATTATTTTTCTAGATGTCTTGTTACGTTGCATAACCAACCAATCAATATTTTTATTTGCAATAAACCTTGAAGCTCAGTGTCAAATTTGTAATTATTTAATTAGCGAACTGCTGAGTTCAACTTATTACCGTTGTTATCTCTACCGACTAAACGTAAACGTTCAACAGGTGCGTTACTTGGTAGATCAAATGAGAACAAGGGGTTTTCTGAGACCGGCTCAAATGTTTGTAAGCGCATCCAAGTTTTATCTTGGCCATCTAATAAGACCAAGTCTTCTAAGTGAAAAGCTGGCACACCAGCAACTAAGCCGGTATCCATTGGGTGCATTACACGTGTACGCAAACGAATGTTGTCTCCGTTCTTACTCATGAAATAACGTGTACTCACTTCATTTAATGTTTTTGACCAAGAGCCATCATTACGACTGGCACCGTTAACAGTACAGCCACCACCTGATGCTTCTACCCACGTGTGCCCCACATGCCAAACTTTATCTTTTGTTTGTACAGCAACACGTACGGGAGAAGACTGCTCTAGCTTAAATCTAAATGACAAAATCGCTTTAACTTTATTTGGCTCAAATACCAATACTTTTTTAATTGGATTGCGATCAACCAAAACAACAATTTGTTCAATACCACCACCGACTTTTTCTAACTTGGTAGCATCAAATTGCACAGGCACGTTCATCGCATCTTCAGCAAAGTCCGGACCAGTAATAATGATGCGTTTATCAAACTCAACTTTGCCACCTTTTAAGTAATCTTTTTTAAGTTGCGGCCAAGCCAAAGACTCATATTTATCGCCATCAGATAACTTGGCTAAATCTGATGCTGCTACAGCAACATGCGATGTCCCTACGGCAATCACCAAAACTGCAATTAAATGTTTTAAAAACTTAATCAAAGTAAACCTCTTATCTTGAGCAAACAACTATTAGCACTATAATAGTGCGAAATACGCTAACTGTCTTGCTTGCAGACTAGCAAAAATCAGGCACCGATTTAATTAGTTAATTATTTTTATAAAGTATCAAGCAAACAAGTACTTAAAAAGCAATTTGAATCAAGTTGTTAGCAGCAGAAAAGAGTACTTAGAAAGAGTATGACCAACCAAAGGCGAATTCGTTCATCTCACGGCGCTCATGGTCCCATTTAACTTTTAGGGTATTTTTATTATCCAAGCGATACTCAAAAACAGTTCTATAAGTTCTTGAAATTGTGGTCTCTGGTTCGCTAGGCAAACTATGTATGTAACGATAAGCCAACTTCATCGTCCAATCCGGATTTAACTTAAAGGACACCCCAGGTAGCAAGTTGTAATAGTTGTACGACTTATCTAGCTCACTGTTACGACCTAATGAGAATCTAAGGAATGGAATACTCCAAGATCGCTTGATACCAAACTCTGTTTTTTGATCCCACTTAGCATACCCCTGAGGTTTAGCTACTCTCTGAAAGACATCCACATTCCAATGCTCGGCAACATCAGTTTCCAACTGAAATTCATAACGCATCGAATTAGGGTTGCCATTCAAACCATAACCAGGCCCCACCTCGATTTCCATAGAGGTTTCTGCAAACGCAGAAAAAGACAAAAGCAAAGCAATAGGAAATGAGAGGGATGGTTTTTTCACAAAAGCTCAAATTAGGAATTTTTCCCGATTATAAACTTTTTATGAAAACAACTAATAAATATGTGAAATCCAAAAGTATTAAGAGTCGCCAAAGCGACCCTTAATTAACTTGAACTGCTAGTTAAGATCAGAAATTAATTATTTCCACTCGTAACGAACGCCACCAAATACTGCGCGAGGTGCGCCTGGGGCGTAGAAAACTGAGCCTTCAATATCACTCGCTTGTTTGGCCAGATTACCTCCCTCAAACATGTTGTAACCTAAAGTTGCATAAGATGCGTATTTCTTATCAAACACGTTATTAACACGCACAAAGAAATTAAGACCCTTTACATACTCATAGTTACCGTTCAAGTTTAAGATGCCGTAGCCCGCAAGCTTATTTTTCCCAACAACATCTTCTGTATCGTCAGCAGTAGTATTTTTTGTTTCATTGCCAGCAACAACTTGGTTACCAAATACCTGGACATCACCACCAATACGAACTTGAGGTGTTAATCGATACATGGCTGCAAACTTAAAAAAGTGTTCTGGCAAACCAGCAATACGAGTACCAGGAGTTACATCAATCTCACCTTCAAGTGATGGCAACTCTAGATTTGATTTATAACGCGCTTTTAAGTAAGTATATGAGGCGCCAAGCTCCCAACGAGATTCGCGATGACGAGCGGTCAGCTCAACACCATCACGTTGAGTTTTACCAATATTTTGGAAAATACCGGCGTTCAGCGCACCCGTTGGTGCACGAACGAACATCACATCATCTTTGTTGATGTTAGTAAATGCGGCAACAGTGATTTTTGTTTTTTCAGTTGGGAATAATCTAAAGCCAATCTCTGCCGTTTGAGAAATAATTGGCTTCAAGTATGGATCATCTTGCAAGCCAGTTGGTACACGGCATGGATAATCAGGGTTGGAACAACCTAACTCAAATGCCGTTGGCACGCGCATACCTTGTGACCAATTACCAAATACTGTCGCTTGTTTATTTAGAGCTTGCGAGAAACCAACTGAAGGATTTAATTTTTTATAACTAAATGTCTCTTTAGTTGGATGTTCAACAACACCGTTCCAACTAATCAAATCATTTTTAACTTTTGCATAGTCATAGCGTAAAGCACCCATTAACAAGGTGCCTGGTGCTGGGGTAAATACATCACCAACAAATAAAGCGTACTGATTATTTTTTCCTTTATGGTCAGCTTGATTTTCAAAGTCACCTTCGATGATTGCAACTCTAGCATCATCAAATTCAGCGTCTGCAGACCATTGCTGATAACGAGTTTTTGATTGCTGAATTGTTACTCCAGATAAAAGCTTATGCGCCCCCAACTGTTTATCCCATTGGAATGTTAAGCCATAGGTTTCTTGTTTACTGGTATTTTTGTTAATTACGGCAGTAACATTGCAGTCACTGCTATTAATGTTGACACAACTATTCCCAAGTTCTAAATACTCACGATAATCCTCATTCACGTCACCGTTGTTGCCTTTGCGTTTTGCGTGACGGTACCAAGTTGTAAGGCTGAGTCTTTCTTCGTTGCTTAGTTTGTGTGTGCCTGCAAAGCTAACTTGTTGTGACTTGTTTTCTGTGATGTCGTAGAAAGTGTAGCCTTGACGATAGTTGGTTGTGTACATGTCGTGCGGAGCTAGACCGTTACCCTTTAGGTCACTGGTGCCGCCCATTACAGAAACATTCCAGCTTGTTTTTTCTGTGTCACGGCCAAACTTAATAAATGCATTGGTTAGCTTGCTGTGTGACTTTTCTCTCCAGCCATCTTCTTTGAAAGTGGTTGCTGCTGCATAGGCGTGGTAACCATTCCCAAGGTTTCTACCTACGCCCACGTCAGCTCTTTGTCTACCAAAGCTACCTGCTGTTAATTCAACTTCGTTACCTTCGTGAGTTAAACCATTTTTTGTGGTCATCACTAAAGCACCAGATAAGGTGTTCATACCGTACATTGGGTTTGAACCTGGAATCATCGTGATTGTTGAAATAGCAGACTCTGGCAACATGTCCCAACTAATCACGTCACCAAAGGCTTCGTTAATACGAACCCCATCTAAGTAAGCTGAAACGCCTTGAGGAGAACCCAACACTGATGACAAACGCTGACCACGGTAGTTAAGGTCTAACTGGAATGGATTGCCTTGAATCTCATTCAATGTAACGCTAGTGGCGCTTCTGCCTAGCAATTCTGAGAATGAGCTGGATTTTTGCGACTCAATATCGTTTTCTCTTAGCACTTGAATATTGCCAGGATATTGATTCAATGGAATATTAAAACTTGCCACGGGTGACACACCCACCACCTCAACCGTTGGCAATGTGCCAACCACATCATTGGCTTGCGCAATACTTGTAATTAGTTGAGCACTGGCTAGTGCAATCGGAGTTAAAAAATAAGCTATTTTTTTATTTCTTTTTGGGGTTTGCATGATTCTTCCAAATGTGACAAATGTAATAAGCTTGAACGATAATTCTTGAGTAGATACAAAGAAATAGGAAAAGTTCCCAAAATGTCCTTGCTAGTGGTAATTACTGATGATCACCCCGTGGTTCGCTCCGGATACAAGCGCCTACTGTCGCTAGAAAGCGACATTGAGGTAATTGCCGAGTTTGATAATGGCGAGGACACTTATAACTGGTTTCAGGATCACGTGGCTGATGTTTTGATTATGGATATCTCCATGCCTGGCGTTGGCGGACTAGAGACTCTCAAACGCCTCCGCGCAAAAAAAATTAATACAAAAATCATTATGTTGTCGATGCACGACAACCCAACCCTGATACAACAGGCATTGGATTTCGGAGCCAACGGTTTTTTAAGTAAAAGCAGTGAGCCAGATGAGCTAATTAACGCCATCAGCTATGTGATGAATGATGAAGTGGTTATTAGTAAAGATTTACAGGGTTTACTGCAGTCAAATCAAGGCGCTCCACATGAGCAACTGAGTTCCAGAGAATTTGGCATTCTTTTAAAGTTGGCTGAGGGCGTGAACGCCAAAGACATTGCCGCACAGTTTCATTTGAGCCCTAAAACTGTATACAACTACCAAACTCAAATTTACAAAAAGTTAAATATTGATAATGGCGCACAGCTGACGCAGTACGCCATACAAAATAAGTTACTCAAAAGTAATTAATTCTTAATCATGAAGCTAAACCAATACATCGGAAAACGCTTAGCTGGTTTAGCTCTCATTTTATTAAGTGTCTTTTTATTAATTGCCTTGGCGCAGGCAACTATTAGCATCCAAAGAGAGCGCAAAGGTACTGAGCAATTATTACTACTCTCACAAGAGTTAGATCATTTAAAACAAGCGGGCCTTAATGACTTCACACCTCAGCTCAATCAGTTAATTACTCTTAGTCAATCAGATGAATTTAGGCACATCAAGATTACTTTTAAAGATGCTAAAGGGCAAATCATTGCTCAAAGTAATCCTGATAAACACATTACTATTGCAGGTAATTTGCTAGGACGATTAATTGGAGTTTTTCATGAAGCCCCAACAGATGAATTAGTTTCTGCATCATGGGTCATTAAAGGCCCAGACAGAACTATTACTGTATACATCAGCCCAGATACAGCCAGTGAGCAAAACGAAGCTGCCACTGCATTATTTGGCTCATTTTTAATGTTGATTGCTTTAACGGCGGCACTTTACATAGGTGTTAAGTTAACGTTGCAGCGCGCTTTAAATCCCCTCAAAGAAGCCTTAAATCAATTACAGGATTTAGCTCACAATAAGTATGATGGCGTTTTAAAAGAATCTGATATTTCTGAAGTAAAAGCTGTCAATGATGCAATTAATGAGCTATCTCAATCACTCATAGATCTCGAGAGCTCAAGGCAAATGCTGAGTGCCAAGTTAATAAGCTCTCAAGAAGATGAGCGGGCAAGAATCTCTCGAGATCTGCATGACGAATTAGGTCAAAAGATTGCTGTTATTCGTTACAACACCAGTTACCTACAAAAAACGCTAGGTGATACAAATACTGAGAATGCTAACCAAGCTATCAATGACATCGCCTTAGCCACAAAAGACATTGATCAAGAATTAAAGAAAATCTTAAAAGAGCTTAGACCTCAAGAACACTTGTTAAATATTGACAACAATTCTTTAAAAAATTTACTACTCAACTTAATCAATGGTTGGCAATCAACCACTGGCAATCAGTGCCGCTTCAATTACTCAATTGAATTAGGTGATATCAATTTTGCGCAAAATATTGCTTTAACAGTTTTCAGAATCACACAAGAGGCGCTCACCAATATCGCTAAACATGCCAATGCCAGCGATGTAGCTATTGATATACATGTTGATACTGCATACATCTACTGGTCTGTTATCGATAATGGTGTGGGCATACCTAACTGGAGCCAAAGCACGCAACAGCGTGGCAATGGCCTAGCTGGTTTACAAGAGCGTCTATGGTCAATTGGTGGCGAGTTAACCATAACGCCACAAGTTGAACATGGTGGTTTTGGCTTGTCTGCAAAAATTCCGCTTACTAACGCCAATTAGTCAAATTGTGCGAAGATAAATGATGTTTGTAATTTGGTATGGTTCATTTAGCTTTCTAAAGATTTGTAGCTTCTTAAAATTTAATTTTAAGAAGCTACAAATGTATGCGTTTTTGCCATTCTTATTACTTGGCATCAGCACATCTTTTTCATATGCAACGCCAAATGAATCTGCCAACTTTCATATTGAACGTGTTGGACAATATCAACACCCAAATAATTCTGGCGAGCGCAAAGTCTATGTTCTTCAAGAAACAAAGGGCTATTTGCAGAAGCTAGGCCAAGAGATTGGGGTTCGCTCTTTAGCAATAGTTGATGAATCTAGTTTTTTATTGGTGGATCCTGGGCCTGATGCTAGATATACAAGAGCACTTTTATCGGCACTCAAAAAAGTGGAGCCTCGGTTAAAGAATCATCCAGATGTGATTATTAATTCTGTAGCTAGACCTGAACACGCTCTAGGTAACAGCACTCTCTCGAGTGCGCAAACTCAGATTTATGCAACATCAATTACTCAAACCAATATGATTGAACGTTGCCCCAATTGCAGAAAACGTTTATCAGAATCTCTTAACAACTCTGGGCTTGCTAAGACTCCTATACAGACCCCTAATATTGCTCTGGACATTAGTCTTGGTATACCCGGCTACCCAGAATGGCAATTATTTGAGTTTCAGGGTAGAACTGAAAGTGATTTAGTTTTGTGGCATCCGCAACTGAAAATTTTGTTTGCTGGTGGGTTAATCAGTCATCAATCTATTCCAGACTTAATTGATGGTTCAGTTCTCAAATGGCAAGCAGCAATACACAAACTGCAAGAACTCAAGCCACGAGTCATTGTTGGTACAGGACCATACTTAACAAATATCAAGATCAATGAATCTAAAACGACTCAAGATCAACTAAAACTCACGAGTAATTATCTAAATGAACTTGAGTCAATTGTCAGAAAAGACTTTTTAGCAGGCGGAAATGAGGCGGATGCAGACAAGTGTCTCAATTTAGAACAATTCGCCAAAATTAAGGGTTACAAAAAGCTTCACCCGCTCAATATTCAGCGTGTTTGGCGCGAAATTGAAACCCAAGAAATGAACAAATCATCGATTTCATCAAATTAATAGTGATTTATTCTTAAATTTGGGTGATTTAAGTATTTACCCTAATCACCTGTAAGCCCATATAGATATTGTTTATATGACAAAATTGAGGGTCTTAAAGGCGCTTTTGCCTTTTACAAATTTCGATTATTACTTCTTGGTTGGGAGAGTTTCATGAAGGTTTTAAATAAATTATTAGTAGCTTTGGGTTTGGCTGTATTAGCCCAAGTTAGTTTTGCTCACGGTGATGTAACACCGCAAGCAGTTGATACATCAAAGTTGCCACAATTGGGTGCAACATGGAAAGAAACAAATCCATATAGAGATACTAAAGATGGTGAGATCGTTCGTGTGGGTTCATCTGCATACAACCAAAACTGTGCGCGTTGCCATGGTTTAGAAGCCATCTCTGGCGGCATTGCTCCAGACTTAAGAAAACTAGACTCAGACTGCACTGGTCTTGCTGATGCAGCTAAAAAAGCAGCTTGCTTCAACGAAATCGACAACTACTTTAAAACTACAGTTCTTCACGGTCGCGTTCGTAACGGTGCCGTTTACATGCCTCCATTTGAAGGCGTGATGCAACAAGAAGCTGTTTGGGCGATTAAAGCTTACTTAGAAACACGTCGCGAGAAATAATTTCTAAACTGAGTAATACTGTTGTTTTAAATAATTAGAGACAAGAGATGTACATGAACACAAAACACCTATTACGCAGTTTGATTGCTGGCATTATTGGTTTAACGCTTAGCTTTACAGCTTCTGCTGATTTGGCAAGCGTTAAATCGAAAGGCATTCTAAAAGTTGCTGTTTACAACGACTTTGCACCATTCTCAAATGGTCGCACAAATACTCAAGGTATTGATGTTGATGTTGCTGAAGCACTGGCTAAAAAGCTAGGTGTGAAGCTTTCGCTATTGCCATTTGATGCGGGTGAGAATCTTAATGACGATCTACGCAACATGGTTTGGAAAGGTCACTACTTAGGTTACGGTCCAGCTGATGTAATGTTGCACGTGCCTATTGATCCACTGCTAACCAATGCCAATAAGCAAGTAACATTCTTTGCGCCGTATTATCGTGAAAGCGTTTTATTAGCGATCGACACCAAGCGAGTAACTGATTTTTCTAACCTTAAAGATTTGGTTGGCAAAAAACTGTGTGCTGCGAAAGGTGAGGCGGGTGCGAATGTTTTCTTTGTTACAGATAACGGCAGCCTAACTAAGTATGTTCGTATCATGAATACAGCTCAAGAATGCGCTGATTTGATGATCAAAGGCGAAGTAGATGTTATTGCCGCACGTCGCGCAGAACTTGAAGCAAGCCTAAGCAAGCTTTCATCAGCTCAATTAGTGCCTGTTGAGTCGCCGATTCTTCCTCCAAAAGGTTGGATTGTGGGTATGGCAATTAAAGCTGATCGCCCAGACTTAGGCGAAGCTCTAGCTGTAGCTTTAGATCAGATGCGTCGCAGTGGTGAGTTAGATGACATCTTTAAAAAGCATAGCGTTAAGTTTGTTTCACCATAATTAACTTAAACAAAATAAAATGATGGGCAGATATAACAAATATATCTGCCCATTTTTATTCATATGAGCTTAAGACTTAAAGCCAACCTATTTTTTGCAGCTCTCATCATCATTTTTGTATCAATCATGATGGGGCGTGAAATTAACAATACACGGCGTAGTGTATGGGAAGAAATTGAGGCGGCAAATCGTGTAGCAGCTCAAGTATTAGGTCAAGTAGGTGTCATTTATAGATACTCCAATGACAAACAAGTAGTTAGTTTTTTACAACAGTTAGGTCGAGTACGTGCCAACGAGATTGAATACCGAGACCAACAACAAAACCTCATTTATCAATCACCACCATCACCTTATAAAAAAGATAGATTTGCCCCTCAGTTTTACGCTGATCTCATCATGCCCAAGGTCGATCCTAAAATGATTGTCTTAAATGATGGGGTTATCACAGTGACGCCCGATCCTTCACGAGCCATTCTGGATGGTTGGGACGAATTAACTGAATTAATAATTTCTGGTTTATTTGCCCTACTCATTACAAACATCATTGGCTTTTTCTTTATTGGCAGATGGGTAAAGCCTTTTGAAACAATCAGAGAAGCGATCCAAGCTCTTGAAAAAGGTAATCATCAAGTTCGTCTTGATAACCTGCATGGCAAAGAAGCATCCTCGATTGGCAACGCTTTTAACAAGATGGTTGGATCTGTGAATGAAACCATCGTAGCCAAAGAAGAGAAAGCAAAAACAGAGGCTCTATTAAGCAGTCAAAAGCAATTTGCACATCAGTTACAAACTCATATTGAAAATGAACGCAAAGACTTAGCCAGAGAATTGCACGATGAGCTAGGCCAATCACTAACAGCCATTAGAGCAATTGCTAGCTCTATAGATAAACAAGCTAAAGACAACCCACAATTACAACAATCAACTCAACTATTACTTCAAGCAGCTGGTGAAACTTACGATGGCATGTTGCACCTCATACCTAAATTAAGACCGATTGCAATTGATCAATTAGGGCTTGAGGGTGCCCTGCTTGATATGTTTAATCGCTTGAAAAACACTAATACAAATATTCAATTTAACTTGAATATCAATTGCTCTAAAAAAGCAGAAGATGTTGAATTAGCTTTATACAGAATTACACAAGAAGCTGTTAACAATGCCCTTAAGCATGCCAAGCCAAGTCAGATTGATGTCAATTTAGATGAAACATCTGACTCAATCATCTTAGCCATAAAGAATGATGGGCAATCACCTAATCAACTCAGCAATACTGGCCACTTTGGGATCGAAGGTATGCAAGAAAGAGCTCACTTTTTAGGCGGAGAGTTATCTTTTGAAGTACCTCCTAGTGGCGGACTAATCGTACAACTTAAAATACCAAAATCATGATTAAGATTGTTTTAGCTGATGACCACGCTCTTGTCAGAATGGGTTTCAAGATGCTTCTTGAAAATGAAACTGATATTGAGGTGATTGCAGAAGCTGATTCTGGTGAAGGTGCCTGCAAATTAATCATTGATCAGCAAGTTGAATTTGATGTACTTGTGATCGATTTAACAATGGGTGGCATCAGTGGGATTGAAGCAACCCGCAGAATTATTATGGCAAAGCCTAATACAAAGATCTTAGGCCTCTCGGCGCACGAAGACCCAAGCTATATCCGTCATATGATGCATGCTGGTGCGAGTGCCTATCTATCCAAAAGAAGTGCTCCAGATTCGCTTATTACGGCTATTAGAGCAATTCATCAGGGTCAACTGTTTATAGATCCATACCTCAAAGACTTAATTGCCGAACGCAAAGAGAATGCAGACCCAAATCCAATTGATATTTTGTCTGAGAAAGAGTTTGAGGTTTTTATACACCTTGCTAAAGGTGCCAGCGCTAATGATGTGGCTGAAATATTAAATGTTTCCCCAAGAACAACAGGCACACATCTTTACAACATCAAGCAAAAACTAAATGCCTCAACACAATCAGATTTGACTTTGATTGCATTGAGGCATGATTTGATTAAGCCTTAAATTTACTAGAACCTGGCTGTTGCATTTAGGCCAACCATCCAGTTACGACCTGGTGCTGGTTCGAATGGGGTTGAGTTTCCAACAATCACTGAGCCTATATATTTTTTATCAGTCAAATTATTAACTTGACTATAAGCCGTCCATGTAACTTGGTTCACATCCAAACGATGAGCCAATCTAAAATTATATGCAGAGTATCCTCCAGCCCTAAGCGATTGCGTATTATCGTCTCTACCGTGTAACTCTCCTGCAGCAAGCCACTCAATGGTTACTAAAGTTCCAAGTACCTGGCGATACTTATTGCGCTGAAAATCACTGGAAGACCATTGCAAACTTGAAAACATCATACCATTTGGTATTCCAGGTATTTTATTACCTGCATTTACAGTTCTACTATTACCAAATGAGCTGTATGTAAACGTTTGATTAAATTCAGCATCAATCAAACTTGCTGCCAAATTCAACTTCCATGAAGGTTCAAATTGGTTCTGGTATGCAATCTCTAACCCTTTTCTAGCTGTACCGCCTGGCGAATTTGTAAACGCTGTTTTACCAGTTGTTGCTGTTGCTGTAATTATTTCATCAGTTGATTTAACCTGGTATAGAGCCAGATCTAGCCGAGATTTATTGCTAGGAATCCACTTAATGCCCAATTCATAATGATCACTCTTGGATGCTTTTAGTGCTGTATTAAATGTATTGTTAAGATTTGCGTCATAACTCATTTCAGCTAAAGTTGGCGTTTCTACTCCGCGGCCATAGTTAGCATAAATATTCATATTTTCTTGAGCATGAAATGTCAAACCCAACACTGGATTTGTAGCATTAAATGTAACTTCACCGAGAGAGCCTACAGGTGCACTTGCATAACCGCCCAAACCACTACTACTTAATTTAACTTGCGTAGACCTAGCTCCGCCCAAAATTGACCACTTATCAGTTAAGTACATACTGGCTTGAGCATAAAAATCTTTGTTCTGAGCGAATCGATCTTCATTACGAGTTAGCGCGCCTGTTTTTTCCCCATTAGTAGAGCTACCTGCTTGATTAACCTCTATTGATTTATCAAAGTCAAATCCAACTATCCAAGCTGTGTCTTTGCCAGCTAATTTTGATCTCGTAGAATAACTAAGGCCTAAACCATAATAATCACGCTCAAGACCTACCCATGAATCAGCAGCGTTGAAGTGCGTATTTTCACGATTACCACCATATATACGTGCAGCAACCTTTGAAACACCATCCAATGAATGCGTCATCACAGCGCCGATTTGATTTTGCTTAATAATTTTTCTTTGTCTAGCAGTATTTGTACTCTTTTCAGGAGAAGCAGTAGCATTAGTCAAACTCAAACCCGCTGGGTCATATGCATACGGCATATCAAAAACGTTTGCAATCACATCTATTTTTGTTTGATCGTTATGCTGATAACTTAACTTACCATTAAATTGATTGCGCTCTGTTTGGCTATTTTGTCTAAAGCCATCAGTTTTGAATGTGCTGTAGTCAGCTACTAATCCAAACTTCCCAATCTTTTCAGCATATTGCCAGTCGGTTCTGTACGTATCAAATGAACCAAGATGTCCCTGAACCATTAACTCAGGCTTTTCCGGTGCCTCACGCGTAAATGTTTGTATGACGCCACCCGCTGAGTTACCGTACAACTGAGCGAGCGGCCCTCTTAAAACCTCTATTCGATCAGTTGATGTCAAACTAACTGTTGAGCTTTGGCCTTGCCCATCTGGAATGGTTGCAGGAATACCATCCGCAATAATTCTTACGCCCCTTACACCAAATGCTGTCCTAGCTCCGAAACCACGAATTGAAATTTGCAAGTCTTGTGCATAGTTTTGTCTATTTAAAGCGACCACGCCTGGTATCTTATTTAACGACTCAGACATATTTACACCTGGACCAGATTCTTGAATCACTTCTCGTCCAACCGATTGAATAGATGCGGGCGCATCAAAGCTTCGTTGCTCTGATCGACTGCTCGATACCACTACGTCATCAAGTAATGTATCCGCCGCAATAGCGGTTGTGATTGGTGCCGCAAATAATGCTGCAACGGCTGTTGCTAAATACGTTTTTTTCATTTCCAAGCCTTTTATGAGATGCTGGAAATTTACTAAAAATACCTAATTAAATCTATTGGTGAATATATCCCGACAAGGGTCTAAGTGTTAATTCATGATTTTCATTAATTAATTTCTTAGGCAATAAAAAAGGTCTACATATGTAAACCTTTTTTATTCTTCTTGTTTTTTATTTTTCTAATTTTTATATCTAAATATTTACTTAATCACTACACCCCAAGGCAATTTACCCACTGGGATTTCTTTAATGGTTTTAGCAATTTCCGTATCAATCACATTAACTAGATCACTGCGTCCAGCAGCGACATAGAGTTTCTTACCGTCAGCAGTAATAGCCATATTCCAAGGACGCTTACCAACTGGCACATTTGCTTTAATTTCTAGGGTTTCAGTGTCGACAAATGAAACATTGGCATCGCCACCATTGGTTACATAAACAGTTTTACCGTTTGGATGCATAGTCACGCCATTAACTCTAACACCAGTCTTTACCTTACCTATTACCTTGAGTGTTTGAACGTCAATTGCATACAGGGTATCAACCAACTCACTAGCCACGAATGCTTTCTTGCCATCTGGGGTAAATGCAATACCACGAGGCCTCAAACCTACATCAATTTGGGCAATTTGCTTTTTCTGATCAACACTCACCACATCTACCTTATCAGCCTCTTCTGCTGAGGCAAAAATAAGTTTGCCGTCTGGGCTAAACACAGCATGCTCTGGGTTTTTGCCGCTCAACTTGATAGTCGCTTTAATTTTAAGAGCTTTTGCATCAATGAGAGATACTGTATTCGCTTCTTCGTTTGCTACGGCAATCAAAGAGCCATCCTGATTGACATATACAGCTTCTGGAGAGTCGCCTACTGGTATTTTTTTAATAAATTTCTTGGTAGCTGTATCAATGACATCAACGTGCTCACCCTTTTGCTCACTAACATAGAGCCTCTTACCATCTGGAGAGATAGCAATACCACGGGGTTTGCCACCAATTGCTATCTCTCCAACTATTGCATCAGTTTGAGTATCAATGATCGAAATAGTGCCAGATCCCTCATTGGGTACATACGCAAATGGCGCAGCCATCAATGCGGCTGAAAAGCTCATTAATAAGACTGCCATTAATTTTGCTAATTTCATGAGTGCTCCTGCTTATTTTTTAATAAATTTCTTTATGTAATCTTTTAACTGGTTTATCCACCACCGCGCTGAGTATACATATCAAAACGCTTCATAAATTGATCACATATGAGCTTATCCCATTTTGCGTCAAAGCTAAAAACCACAGCAAGAACTGGGATAACTAATAGCGCAATTTGACGGCTTTTTTGTGGAGTGGCTACTATTTTGATGCCATCCTCAGGAAAATCAATCTGATTAGGGAATTGCTGATTAATTTTGAATACTTTGTAGTTGGTTGCTGCCGGCAACCAACTGATTAGCTCTTCAACTGTGCACCCCATCAATCGATGATATTGATGAGAGTTCTCTTGATTAACTTCAGACATTAGCCACCAGCAACTGGGGGCCAAATAGCAAGAACATCATCCTCTTTTAGAGGATATGTATCTCGTTCTTCTGCTTTGATGTATTTACCATTAACTAGAACTAGATGAACGAGTTTTACTGGCAATTGGAATTGATTAACGATATCCATAATAGAAGTTCCCTCTGGAACTTCTATCGGAAGGATGTTGCCCTGCCGCTCTGGCGGCAGGTAGTCTGATAATGTTGCAAATAGCTTAAATGTGATTTTCATCACATTAATTTAACTCATCCACTGAGATCGTGCTTGAGCCTTAGCTAAGTATGCATCCATGATTTTAGTTGGGTCATGCATCAAGTGATCTTTCCACTCCCCCAATGGCACTCGAGTTTGAATCAAACCACGGAATGCCCCAACGTGCTCCGTTAAACCACAGCTCGTTGCGCCAATCAATACATCGCCATTAAATTCTAGACGCATGTATTTAAAGTTTTTAGCATCACGTAATTCCACATGATCACCACCTTCAACGCCCCACCACTGACCAAATGAAGATGAAATCAAGCCCAAGGTATCCAATACGTTGATCTGAATAGTTCCTTGGCTCTCAGCTTTTCCACCAACCATGTTTGCACCAGCAATTTTTGCTTGCTCAGCAGCATTTGGTTGAATCGCATTAACAATGCGTTTACCAGTTGAGAAATCAACACTTTCAGTTACGTCACCAGCTGCATACACATCAGGTACTGATGTTTGCATTTTGTTGTCAACCAAGATACCTGTATTGATTTCAATACCAGAATCTTTTAGATACGCAATGTTTGGTCGAACACCAGTTGCTGAAATCACTAAATCTACTTCAATTGTTTTACCGTTAGATAACTTAACTTCTAATGGTGATGTATTAGCACCACCAAATACACCAGCAATTTTAGAAACAATGCCACCTGATGATTTAACTGGCGTGATTGCTTCAACACGTGTATCTGTATAAACAGCAACACCTTTAGCTTGAACCCACTCTTTAATCAGAGTACCAGCGCCTTCAGTCATCATACGAGGCACCATGCGGTTACCCATCTCAACAACAGTGAGATCAACACCGCGACTTGCTAGCGCTTCCAAAATAATACAGCCAATAAAGCCTGCGCCCATTTGTAATACTCGCGCGCCCGGTTTGGCTAATTTCTGAATAGCTCTGGCGTCTTCCAAAGTCCAACATGGATGGACACCTGGAGAATCAATACCAGGGATTGGTGGGCGAACAGGTTGAGACCCAGTAGCGATTAATAACTTGTCATAAGCCAATGATTTACCGCCAGCTAATTTAACTTGTTTGTTTTTGATATCAACAGTTTCAGCTAAGCCACTTACTTCTTGAATATTTAAACTCTGAAAGTGATTCTTTGTTTTGCGCAAGTAAGTGCCATCTTCTTTGATGTTACCAACTAGTAAGTAAGGGATTGCCATTCTGGAATACGGTGGCTCTGGCTCAGAACCCACCATGATGATTTCATCAGAAGGATTGTGTTGACGAATTGTTTCAGCAGCAATAACGCCGGCTGGACCATTACCTAGAATTACGTGTTTCATCAGAAAACTCCATATAAAAAGGCGGCCTAATTAATTAAGAGGCCGCCTCAAACTTCTGAAAAAGATTACAAACCTAAACGCTTACGTGTCTCAGGCTTGATGCGACCTTCTTCGTCCCAACCACGAACTTGGTAGTAGATTGGCAACATCTTATCTAATCCACTCACCACGCCCTTAGCTGGACCTGTCTTAGCAGCTTCAGTCATCAAACGTTTTGGCAAAGCATCATCTTTACGTGTGAAACCTGCGCGCAAGTTAAAGTCTTTTTCCATATTCCAAATACGCTCACCGATGAGTGTCAAGTTTTCAACTGTGAACTCATCTCCGCAAGCAGCTTGAACTTGTGGGGCAACATCATTTAGTGTCCAGGCAAAGCTTGTGAAGATACAGATACCAGCAGCATCAAATGCAGCCGTTGCATCTTGGAAAGCTTTTAGCAACTCTGGTTTACCGTCTGTGTCTGTTGGCTCTGTCTTGATTGGAATACCAAGAACTTCTGAAGCAATCGTGTAACCGCGTAAGTGGCAAGCACCACGGTTAGAAGTTGCATAACCCAAGCCAATACCTTGAATCACACGACCATCGTAAGCTGGGAACTCTTGACCTTTAACAGACATTGATAAATCTGGATGACCATATTTTTCTGTTAAACGCTTAGAGCCTAAGCCCATTTCTTTACCGAAACCTTCGCTACGCGCAGTGATTTCTGCAAGGTGGCAAAGCGCTTCAGCTGAACCAAATGGTGCTTCAATACCAATTTGTTCTTTAGTCAAAACGCCCATTTCATACAATTCCATCACAGCACCAACTGTGGCGCCAAATGTAATTGGGTCAATACCATCTTCGTTACAAATTAAGTTGGCAAACTGTAATGCCTCAAGATCTTTAACACCGTTTGCAGCACCTAGCGCCCAAGCAGCTTCGTACTCCAAACCACCATTGGCACCCCAGTATTGAGGACGGTTTTGAACTGTAAAGTGCGTTTCATCAATCTTAGAAATACGGCCACACGCAATAGTGCAACCAAAGCAAGCTTGATTGGTTACCAAGTGCGCTTTACCGTCTGTTGCTCTTGGTGCAGCCATTGCTTCAGCAGAAATATCCTTAGCACCTTCAAACTGTACATCTCTGTGATTACGTGTTGGCAAAGCGCCCACTTCGTTAATCACGTTCATCAATACTTGCGTACCGTATGCAGGCAAACCTTGACCTGTTACTGCGTTACCAGCCAACACCTTCTTGGCTTCTTTTGCAGCCGCCATGAAAGCTTTAGGATTCTTAACGTTACCAACGCCTTTGGTGCCACGAACAGCAATCGCTTTTAAGTTTTTGCTACCCATCACTGCGCCAACACCTGAACGACCAGCAGCACGATGTAGATCGTTAACGATTGCTGAATAAAGAACACCGTTCTCACCAGAGCGACCAATTGAAGAAACACGAATCAATGGATCTTGATGTTTAGTTTTAATGGCAGGTTCAGTTTCCCAAACAGTTTTACCCCAGATGTAATCAGCATCTAACAACTGTGCGTTGTCATTTTCGATAAATAAGTAAACTGGTTTTGGAGATTTTCCTTCAAAAATCACCATGTCCCAACCAGCAAACTTGAGTTCTGCACCCCAGTAACCACCCGAGTTAGAACAAGCGATTGCGCCAGTCAAAGGACCTTTGGTGACAACAGTGTAACGACCACCTGTTGAAGCCATTGTTCCTGTTAGAGGACCTGTTGCCCAAATAATTTTGTTATCCACTGAGAGCGGATCAACTTTTGCATCCACTTCGTCTGTGAAGTATTTTGTCGCCAAACCACGTGAGCCCAAATAATCTTTGGCCCATGTCATATTGAGGGGTTCAGACTTACATGTACCTGTTGTTAGGTTTACACGTAGTAATTTTCCAGCCCATGCCATATTGATTCTCCAATAATATTGTTTACTTATGCGCCTGCTGCTTGGTTACCGACTTTATCGGCCCACTCGCGCATTTTGTCTAAACCAGTCCAGTTTGCATCCACATAAGTGATTGCACCAGTTGGGCATGCATCCGCACAGGCAGGATTACCGTCGCACAAGTCACACTTCTGAACTTTGCCAGTTTCTTGAACGTAGTTAATTGTTCCGAATGGGCAAGAAATTGTGCAAACTTTGCAACCAACACAAATATCTTCATGAACTACTTTAGCGCCAGAAGCAGCATCTACTTGAATAGCTTCTACTGGGCAAGCGTGTAAACACCATGCTTCATCACATTGTGTACACGTGTAAGGTACTTTTTTGCCAGTGTGATGGAAGTCGAATACTTTGATACGTGATTGCGCTGTATTGAATACGCCATAGTTTTCAAAACTACAGGCCATTTCACATTGCAGACAACCAGTACATTTATCAGCATTAATGTGCAACGATTTTTGCATCTTTCTCTCCACAAGTTACTTAAATCGCAAATATGCAATTTTTCATTTATGAGTGAATCATCAAGGATGCAAGGTATACCGTCTATCGGGAAAACCCTAGTTTTGAATGCCAAGCCAATATTTGGCTAGAACTTTGAGGAATATAGGGATTAGAGCCACTCTAGGATTAGCTTGAAACACAAAAGTGTTCAATTTTGAGACACCAAGTTAATGGCGCACTTCAATGGCATAAATAGCATCTGTAAATTAAAACCAAAGTAAAAACCCACCCTGTTTCCATGGTGGGTTTCAAGTCAAACTAAATCTAAGTGGTTAAACCAGCGGTAAATTAGAAGTTGTGAACAATACCAGCGTTGATAACATTTGTTTTCGAACCGAAACCTGATTTCAATGCTGTGCCGTTGCTGTTTTTAAAATTAGCTAAGTGTGAATATAACTT
>JACCDY010896187.1_pt1 | contig 20682 bp, 14 predicted proteins | sample 7446391 | NCBI WGS metagenome assembly JACCDY01 (sample SAMN15323451, study PRJNA562643) | freshwater metagenome | isolation source: river surface water | place: USA:Blue River Watershed | collected 2017-08-18 | reverse complement strand
TTCATACAAAAGTGTCCCTACCTTGGCTCATACAAGGATACTATGACAACGCAACTACCTTGGCTCGTACAAGGATACTATGATAGCGCAACTACCTTGCCGCGTACAAGGATGCTATGATTGCGTTTCTACCTTGCCGCATACAAGGCTACTATGTCAGCACAACTACATTGCCGCATATAAGGCTACTATGATTGCGTTTCTACCTTGGCTCATACAAGGCTACTACGATTGGAGTATTGATTTGGGGATCAAATAAGGGTAATTATGGCTATTTTGTTATACGTGGCAATACCGGCTAAAATTGATAGTTTATAAGAAATATATAGTTGATTGATATACCAAACGCTGCGTTTTAGACAAGATGAGCAATCAGAACGCCCCCATTGAAAACCAAGCCGATTTGATTAATATCGTTGATTCTATTTTGAACAAAGATACAATCATTGGTGCTACTTTGAATAGTTTCAATCATTTCGTGGAGGTGGGTATTCCCCAGATTGCTCAAGATGTCTTTGAGATGAACTTTGAGTTGGATGCTAAGGATACCTCTGAGAGAGATCCTTCTATCCTCAAGTACTCATTAGACATAACAATCGACAACATTCGTATTGCCAAGCCAGTGAAGTATGACTCAGCAACTCAACAGACCTTACCTTTGTTCCCCAATGAAGCTTTATTGCAAGACTTGACCTACTGTAGTGGCGTCTATATCGATGCTACCATGACAGCTAAAGCTTATCATCGTAATGATCGCATCTCAACTGAGAAGCTCACGATCAACAATTCGATGATCTGCAAGCTACCAACTATGGTCAACAGCAAATTGTGCAACACACACAATCGCTCTAAGGAGTCTCTTATCAAATTGAAGGAAGACCCTTCTGATTTGGGTGGCTACTTCGTGATCAAAGGAAACCAATACATCATCATCAATATGGAAAGCATGAAGTACAATGAGTCACGTGAATTCGTTAATGACCATAAGCATGAGATTTGTCGTTCCGATATCATTAGTAAATCTGGTGATAACTTCGAGAATTCTTACAACATTATCCTGAAGCTAATGGATGACCACTCCATCTTAGTTGAGATGAAGAAAGCTGGATTCAAAGAGATTGACATCCCATTCTTCTTGTTCTTCCGTGCTTTGGGTATCGAGTCTGCTAAGAGTATCATTGAATACATTACTTATTCGAATAACCCTAAGGATGAGATCACGAAGCAAATGTTTAATATATTGGAAAAGGCCTTTAACAACTCGTATGATCCTATCAACTCTGTGCTCAAGAATGAGATTCTGAAGAAGTCTTCCAACACTCAGAACAATGCTACTGTGAATACGATTACTAATCGAGATGAAGTCTTAAGGTTGCTTACACGATGTATCAAATACTTTGACTCTTATAAAGGTAAAATCAAATCCACAGGTGATGATCAAACAGATGATGAGATTAACATTGAACGTTTTTTAATGTCCAAGTTGCTCCAAAATATTGATCAAAAGTTCTTGCCACATGTCGGGGTCGACGCCTCTTCCTACAAGAAGAAGGCTGCCTTCTTTGGCCACATGATTCATCGATTACTTATGGTACATCTCGGTGCTCTCAAATCAACTGATCGTGATTCATATAACAATAAACGTATCAATGATGCGGGTATGTCATACTCTCGTCCATTCAAGACATGGTTCAACTTCATGGTTGTTCAGAAGCTTAAACGCGTCTTCGTGCGTGAGTTCAAAGCTAACTCCTTCACTGATATCAACTTGCAATCTATATTCAAGACAGCTATCAAGCCTGAAGAATTTGAGAAGAATCTTATGAACGCCATTGTCTCCGGGGATAAGACTATCACCAAGAACAACCTTGTATATCAAAACAGAATGGCATCTCAGCAGCTACACCACAAAAACAAACTGAATGTGATCACTACTCTTAAGAGCATCGATACTCCTAACAAGAGTAATAGCGCTAAGTCTTCGGAACGAGCCATTACACTGCGTCAAGTACACTCTACTGGTACTGGTTTCATTTGCGGTATTACCTCAGCTGATACTGGTGTAAAGGTAGGTATGAGCAAGCAACTCAGTGTTAGTGCCGATATTAGTTCAGCTGCTTCGAGTGAAGTATTGAAGCATATCATCTTGGAAGACCCAATGTTGATTCCTATCACTGAATTGTTTCAAAACATGCCACGTATCTATGATGAGAACCTGCATAAGGTGTTTGTCAATGGGGACTGGATTGGTTGCGTGCAAGACTTCGCTAAGTTCTTAAGCACTTACAGAGAGAAACGCCGCTCTGGAGAGGTTCACTATATGACCACTGTAGCGCATTACATCGTCTCTAATGAGATCCACTTGTGGGTAGATTCAGGTAGATTGGTACGTCCTCTTCTCATTGTTCGCAACAATATGAATGAACCTGGCTACACTCATAGCAAGTTCCATCAATCTATTGGAATCACCAAGAGACACATTGAGCTGATCAAACAAGGTAAGATGGACATTGATGATTTAGTCAAAGAAGGTATCGTTGAGTATATCTCTCCAGAGGAACAAGACAATGCTTACATTGCTTACGAGTATGATCACTTCATGAAATACCAGAATGATCCATGTCATCGTTTCACACATGTAGATGTACCTCAAGCAATCATTGGATTAGTCGCTCTGACTAGTGTATTTGCCAATCATAATCAAGCTGCTCGTATTGTATTCCAAACGAATCAAGTCAAACAGACTAACAGTTGGCCACTTAAGAATTGGCCACACACTGCACATAAAGATCTCTACGTACAAGCTTACACTGAAGACCCATTGGTGTCTACTATGGCTTACAAGTATATCCCTCCAATGGGTACTAATGCTATTGTAGCTATTTGTATCTATGGCGGTTACAACCAAGAAGATTCATTGATCGTAAATAAAGGTTCAGTTGATCGTGGAATGTTTGATGCCATTCATTTAACATTTGAGAAGATTGAATGCGAACAAAATGAAATCATTTGCAAGCCAGACCATATGACCACTGCTGATATCAAGAGCTACACCAATTATGAGAAGCTGGTCAATGGTATCATCCCTATTGGTACATACGTAGAGGAAGGAGATTGCTTGGTTGGCAAGATTGCTAAACTTCCTAAGAATGAAGTCAAAGATCCTAATGTACTCTACACCGATAGAAGCATGGTGTACAAAGGTAAAGAACCTGCCTTCATTCATAATGTTATCCAAGGACCTAACAATGATGATAGAGATATCGTCAAAATTGTATTCAAAACATATCGACAAACCGAAATCGGTTGTAAGTTCTGTTTAACGCCAGATCATGAAGTACTTACCATGCAAGAGGGTTGGGTATCTATTGATAAATTATCTATGGAACATTCAATTGCCATTGCAACTGAGCAAGATACACTATCTTATGAACATCCACAGGCTCTCAATATCTTCGATCATTCAGGTGATATGTATGAAGTCAATAATAAAAGTATTTCATTTACTTGTACGCTTAACCATAAGGTATACGCCAAGCAACCAAAAGGTTCTTCATTTGAATTAATTGATGCTAAAGAACTAATTGGTAATAAGTATTGGTGTAAGAAAGATGTCGAAAATACATTCTCAGATATAGATCTATTTACCATTCCATGCTATGAACATAAGAGTTTGAAACAATATAATCAAGCAGCACGTGATGTACCAATGGATCTATGGTTGCAATTCTTGGGTATTTATATCGCAGAAGGCCATATTACCCATAAGAAGCAAGTTAAGATTTCTGTCCACAAACAAATAATCAAGGACCAGCTTGAAACTATCCTTCCTCAAATGGGTATCACTTACAAGATATACGAAAAGGAGTCTAACTATATGTATTTAACTTCTCAACGTGCTATTACTCAATACTGTTCACAATTTGGAAAGGGTATCAATAAATATTTACCAGCATTTGTATGGACTTTAAGTCAACGTCAATGTCAAGTTTTGATGTATGCACTTCTTTCCGGAGATGGACATCATTACAACAATTCATATGCATATTATACCGGATCCAAACAATTAGCTGACGATGTTCAAAGATTAACTATTCATTGTGGCTGGTCATCAACTTCTAAGATTAAGAGACATCAAGGTGAGGAGCTTAAAATCAAAGGAAAAATGACTAAGCGTAATAGTAATCAATATGCGATTGGGATTATTAAAGATACAAACTATCTCACATCATTAGTTGATAGTAATACAATTAGCACAAGTGCTGAAATCATTCAATATACAGGCAAAGTCTATTGTCCTACCGTGTCCTCTGGTAAATTCTTGATTCGTAAGAATGGCAAGATAGTAATCACAGGTAACAGTTCCCGAGCGGGTCTCAGGCCCGTAATAAGCAGCTCGATAAAAAGAGTATCACTGCTTAGTGAAATCAAGCGTATGTTATAAGCAACGATGCTTATGCTTGATGGAGCGAGACGAATAAATTGCAGGAACGCCTTAAAGCTTATAATACCGCTTCACGATCGAAAGGTCATGCAAGCACTGTGGGTAGCGCCCATAGGTATGGTAAAAACTTATAAGATATAACAATAGGTAATCCGCAGCGAAGCCACTAAGGTACATATCATGTGCTATGTGGAACGTTCAACGACTATAATGCGTCGGTCCTCTTACGAGGGCTTAATGGATAGTCTAATCCCCTATGAAAGTAGGAGCAACTGTAGGGATTAACACTCTCGAATGTTGCTAACGATTTAAAGAATCGTTGGTAGTAATGCAGAAGGGAACTGCAGGGTTCTTGTACCCAGAAATCGATATGCCAAGAACCAAAGAAGGAATTGCACCAGACCTTATCTTCAACCCTCTTTCATTGATTACACGTATGACTACTGGTGTATTGTTTGAAGGTATGCTTGCCAAACTCAGCGCGCACATTGGAGCAAATACAGATGCTACTATGTTTAAGAAGGTTGATACAGATGATATCGCTGATATGATGGCCAAGTATGGATTCAATCGTAATGGTACAGAGCGACTATACAATGGTATGACTGGGCAGTACATGGACTGTGAGATATTCATGGGACCAATCTACTACCAAACTCTACAAAAATATACAGTTGATTGTATTGCTTCTAATGCATGGAGTCCAACTGATGCACTCACACGTATCCCTCTTAGTGGTAAACGCATCAATGGTGGTGTGCGTATGGGTTCTATGGAATCGGCCTGTTTGAGTGTCAGCAGTATTAATTTCTTAGGAGAGAAATTTAGTCGCCATTCAGATGGTGTAGATTCCTATGTATGTGAGCGATGCGGTGGTAAGGCATCTGTGAATGAAGAGCAACTAATCAATATTTGTTTGAACTGTAAAGATAATGCTCGGATCTACAAGGTCAAGACTACTCATACAAGCAACTTGTTCTTCAATGAACTACAAGCAATGTCTATTGGAACAAAGTTCCATCTCAAGTCATCTACCTTTGAACGCCAAGTGTAAGTGCCCTATTAGCGTAACACTGATGGTATCTTTTTTTGTTAAAGTAAAACACTTCAATAGATATAGATAATGAAGTTGCTGATTGCTTACCCAGATAGTGATGATAGTTCATCAATCATATCTAGATTACGACGCGGTTTTAATAAAATTAACCAAAGTGGTTCCAACAAGCTACGTACTTATCAATTACTCGCAGTCCTGCTGAACAAAAAAACTAATTAGAAACAAGACTAATCCGCATCCATAGTAGTATGATTGGTATCTTTTTTTATCAAATCATTAATGGTAATATCAAGTGTTTCGAATGCTTGTAAGATCTCGCAATGAAACTGAATTACTTCAGAATTACGAAGCAAGTAAATATAGTTACTTGACTCGGATTTTCCATCTGAGATAGTTGTTGTTTCTACAAGAAAGGCATTTCTAGCAAATGATAAAGATAAACTATCACCTTTATTTGGGGTAGAATCCGAAAATAACTCTAATGGTGTATGAGCATGGTACAATCTTTTTATCTTTGTTGAAAGACCCTTTAGCGTATCAATATAATGATCATTATGATTATGATCAAATGGCACTTCAAAGTGGATACTAAGAATACAATTATCTTTATGTGAGACGTCTAGCTTGACTGTATAAGTGGTCTCATTTACATTAATCTGTAAAGATAAATGCATGATATGAGTTGTATATATATCGGTATATATGGGCGATAATGCCTATAGCAGATATAAGAAGCTCAAAAAAAATTGATTTTTTTTTAGTAATAATACAATCAGACAATGAACGCTTACTACACAAGCCAACTTATCGATACCTTGGACAATGCAAATACGATTATCAATCAATTGAGAGATATCCCATTAAGCTCCCACCGATTGATGGTTATGTTACGTATGCACAACATTGGTTACCCTTTCAACAAAAGTCGATTCCCTGATATGTTCATTCGTTTGTTCTATACTACAGATGATGCCTCTGCTAGTGAAGTTGCTTCTCTCTTTACGCAAATATTTGGTGAAACTATTAGATGCAGTGAGGCTACTTGTCAGAATCATCGTCCTATGTTGATCATGGATGTCCTTTGCGAAGACCTAAAACTCACGCATTCTTACGAAGAAGAGACTCGGATTGCCAATCTCATCGCCAGTTTTAGCGAACATGGACATCATAATATCGAATGGTATAGCACATCTGCATTGTGTGAACTGTTTGACTTCCGTCTTTGGATTGTTCCATTTCAAAGTATCTTGGACCCGACAAGAAATATTGATACAAACGGTTCAAGTTTGAATCGTATCGCGCCATTGAATGTTGCAGTCAATGAATCTGATTATGCATCCGAACTAATGCTTGAAGAAAGTTATGCTATAAGTCAGGCAAGTGATGATGAAGATCTTGATAGTGATTTCACAATTGCTTCTATTGATAGTGATCATGAAGATGATGAAGATGATGCTGATGACAGTGATGATGATGATGAGGATCTGATGTGGCCAATTAGCTTTACTCCGGCAGCGTTTACTGTGAGCAATCTTAGAGGCATTGATTTCAATGTTGCCGAATACTCATCTGAAGAATCTGATATGAGTGATGATGAAAGCGACATTAACGATGTTGAGAGTGATATGAGTGATGATGAAAACTTCCCAAAGATTCATATTCTGGGTTAGTTTCTCAGATGAGCACTGAGTGTGCCTTGGATGTTGCATAATCATCTGCATTTTTTTATCACAAGGAATATATATCCACAAAAATGAACCCTATTATCAACGTACAGAGTGAAGATTTCACTCTTCAAAGTTTGAATTCTATTGGGACTCATTTAGTAAAAAAAGACGCATATGTGTTGCTCATTAAATCATTCAGATGCCGATATTGCATCGAGTATCAACCGGTGTATGAGCAATTCGCTACCCAATTTCCTAATATTGGGTTTCTAACATTAGAAGCTGGGGACAATCAAATTATGCTAGAACAATGGCGCAATCTTATCGCACCTGTCTTTGAAGTCAATGGTTATCCTACTTTGGTAATCTATAACTCTGATGGTAATCCAACTGATATTAAAGTTGCTTCCCGAATGGAGCTCAACAGTTACATCATGAAGGCGCTCATGTAAAACTACAAGTATTTCCGGAATGGCTGGCTCCGCGCCAGCTGGCGCTGAGTGATTAGGATGGATGAAAGTAATATTAAGAATGACACACATATGATTAGCATTTAAGTTTCACTGTTGAGCTCCTTCGTGTTGTACAACAAATCCATAACCCATTTATGATTAGTATGCGCGAGTTTATCATTTTGCTTCCCATCGATGATGAAGAAAGAGCTACCTTGATTATCAAAATCAGATTTGGTCAAACACTGAGGTGCTCTCAGATAACTATTCTTTGGCTTCATTGATACTGATGCCTCTTTGTTTAAAAGCTTTAAGATCGCAAATGCCTTATGTTCCGGGATCAAGGTATACCCATATGTATTGATCACAGGCCCCCAAATAGGATCTATCTCATCAGCATCTCTTCGATGATCAACCATAGTTAATAAAGAATTATAGTACATATCATTCATCTTTTTTTGTAATGGTTTTTGGGAAAATATCCTGTCTCTCAATAGCTGCATGAGCAAGTAGTCAATACTACATACTGGCAATCCATCGATGATATTTACGCCAATACGCATGCCATATGTGTCAGTCACTTGATATATGTCTTTGTTTGACACACACTGAACTGTTGGTGGTTTTGTATTTGTAAGTTGATTGAAATAGTGGATATCTTTATTTGAACAATTTGTTAGTTTCTTTAATACTTCAGTAGGTCTAGTGCTACAACTAAGCAGTTCAATATGCCAGTCATCGGGAAGCTGCATTGAAATTGTATCCTTATTTAGTTTGAAGAATGGCTCAATGGTGCTTTGGATAGGTGAGTTTGTCTTGCAAAAATAGTCATAGTAAATAGCATAAGCAAGCAACCCTGATATGCAAACGTCGCCTTCATAGATGAAACACTCATCATCGATCTGATTTAGTTTTGTTTGATCAACCAGTAATGGCTTCAATGGAATCTTCACCGTATGAGTATCCGCTAGTATCTTCTTTTTTTCTTTGGGGGAGATATTGAGTTCTGAGATATCATTGGTAGAGAAGTGGTCTTTAAGTAAAAGGTTTCGGCGAATATCCTTCTCAAGACGGTTGAATATATTCAAACTAATGCCAGTATCATTCATTAGTTGTCCCAGTGAGAGTCTTTGGTCGATCTTTTGGTATTCAGGGTGGACGATTCGAAACGTTTCAACATCTATAAATGGTATCTGCTCCATGATACTCTCAGGTAAATATGTCGCATCCAAGAGAGGGACATTTCTGATACGAACACGCATCGTTGTAATATGGACAGCACTAATCACATTGATATCCTTAAAACCTTCCTTACATAGTATCTCAGCTAAGGCAGTTGCATGCTTGAGATTCTCACTTGAGATGATATCATAATCAGGCATCGCTTGGTCGTCGTAAATATGTTGTCCAATAGTCCTAAGCGCCATATCAATAGCAGTACCTCCTGTAAGTATAAGCTTATTAGCAGAAACATATTCAGCGGTTACTTGCAAGGCTGCCTCTATTTGAGGTTTATAAAAGTTTAGGCTATATAACAACAGCTCAGGATCTTGCGGTTGATCTTGCATATTAGCCATTTACGCAACTCTCTTTTGGTTATATATTATATATAATCTATAGTGCATCATGCCTTACTCGCCTACGGATGTGTTGAATAAATATGTCAAATCAGATGGCACCAAGTGTAATCAGCTATCTGATATCATGCCATACCTAGCAGCCAAGACGTATCGAAAAAAATTTAGCGATGGTCCTACTGCGTTCTTGAAAGAATTATGTCCAAGCGGCGATAGGGTCATTGATGTTGTCGCTATTGGTATCGAACATAATTGGTTACGAACGGGGCAATATGATCCAATTGTTATGTCATTGAACTTATCGCAATTTGATACTGTTTTTAAAACAGCTGATAAGACTTATGCAGATACAAATGATAACTATTACAGTAATGGACAGCCAGCTTATCTTTACTATGGCTCTGGCATTGAGAAGCTACTTCCTAGCATCAATGTAGCAGCTGAGTCAGTTAAGGAATTGAATCCTTTCCTTGTAGCTTCTGATAGAACAGTACCTTTTTGTGGAGCACATACATCGGCTACTGGTATCGATCCTACCAAGTTTGATTATTGGAACCCTATGGACAAGGATATCAGTAACTACACTAATGATGCCACCAATCAGAACAAAGGTATTGGTGGGTTGAACTATTTACTATACGCAACTGAACTAGTGGATCATTTACAAACACGCTTTGGGTATCGCGTTATGGATGTTGATCCTTATAACTGGGCTAATTGGCTTTGCATCAGTGCTAATGGGAATGGCGGTACTGGCTCGCGTTACTTGAAGCTTATGTTTCTTACAGAATTCGATTTCTATGTTCATTCTGGTATCGTAGACGTACCCGACAGTATTCCTAATAAAAGTTTGATCCCCTCATCTGTTATCTCATCATTGTTTAATAATATCATTGATCCATTAATGGATTTTTCAGTATTAGTAAACTATCAATACTACAATTCGAACGTTTATAGCAAAGGAGAAAATATTCCTGCTGGTCAGTTCATTTACTCAAGGGACTACAAGTACAAACTTCATCTGCGGAACAATGGTACCTTTGCATGTTATAAGTTTCCAATTACCAATGATAACTTAGATAATGCAGCATCTACAATCTTGTATAAACAATCATATAAGGCACTTCCTGGGTGTCATATTCCTTGCTTCGTCGCGCTTCAGAATGATAGCAATGTTGTTATGTATGTTAATGGAGGCACAAATGTAGCTGTGGATAATGGGATTCTAACTGCATTAGCTGGCTTTAACTGGACAACAAAAAAGTTTGAATCAGATGGTGTCCGTAATGGAGTGATTACCGCAATTGGTAACCTTGCCTATTCTTATGGCTTGACACCGCCACTACAAGGGTTCTCAGATAATCATCTGTATAAGATTTGTATTTGTAGAACGCCAATCAGCTTCATGCGTATGTGTATGTTAGATAAAGAGGCCAAAGTCTATTCACCTATGCCACCATTGATCACCACCGGGCCCACTGCTTTAGGGGGTACAGGGGTATATCCATATAACTACATGATGATGCAGAATACATATAAGGTATTGGTTCAATCTGGAGGTGCGATTGTATCTGTAAATGCTGGTCTTAAAACTTTATCAAATAATGAAGTTGGATACGTTAATGGTGCTGATAAAAATAATTGGATGTACACAGATGATCCTAATGAACCCAAGTGTATTCATGGATGGAGATATGTGACTACAACTAATGGTAGCTACGATAACAATCCATCTCAATCACTATCTGTATCCGATCAGATTATGAATATTACCAAACTAAAGGATACCAAGAATTGGTGCTACGTAAATCCATTTTTGATGTATGTTGACCATGATGGGACAAATTATAAATTTGCTGCAATGGATAAGCAACAGATATTGTGGTATACAGGCCCATTTGTTTCTACAGCAGATGCCCTCATGGACTTTATTAATTCTACCTTTTTGCAACAAACATTTGCATCTGCTTTACCTGTATCTGATAAATATCTTCCTATCGTTGCAAATTATTGTTTAAGAGGTGATCGGATGTTAGGTGAATCAAAATGTAGAACACTGACGCGGGCTATGTACGATCCATCATCTAAATTACAAAGTAATCCTGAGTTAGCCAGATATAAAAAATTAATAGAAAATGATATCAATAAACGTGTCTGTGCCGCTCCTATTGATAAGAACCGAGCTTATTGCCAATATGTAAATCCAACTAATCTACTACCAGTTGAGACTTTATTATTAGCAGCTGACCCAAAGTTTTCTAAATGTATTGGTAATTTCTTGGTATCATTCCCATATGATACATCCACTGATTCGTATATGACTGATATTAAGAATGTTATCACAGCTAACGCGTCTAAGCTATCAATTAAACATTTGCTGTATCTAAGAAAGTTTTACTCGCTTAGCCCTGGGGTTGTTACCGCTTATTCTAATAACCTCACTGTGTATCAAATCATGATTAGTGGGATTCATAATGGCTATGAAACAGATAGGTTTTATATTGAGAATGGTAATTATTATGCCAATATTACAAATAGATCTATCATAGTTAAACAAAAAAGTAATTCAACTGCGACAAATAAGTGGATAAGTAATAATCAAGATAATACAGGAATTACTGGACCAGAAGTGGATGCTGGTAAGCTTGTCTTGGATATAAAGACAGGTAATGCCATTCTTTACTATGATAGCTCAATGACAAAGATAGTTTGGAGTACTAACTTACCAACAAAAACTTATGAACAAATGTTTTTAGGTATTGATAAAGAAGGTAATCTCGTGGTATATGCTAAAGTAAGTTATCTAGATATTGCTTGGACACTTATTTGGGCGAGTAATGGGGTAGCTAATTATCCAAGTAAGAATGTTTATTATAATTATGTCCCACCCAATATGCCGCTTACCAATCCACCAACTACTACACCACTTGATGCGGCAGTATGGCATGCCATGTATCGGACAGCTACAAATCTTTCTCCAATCTATACACGATTGGATTTGTCTGTAAAATCGATCCCACAGAGTATCGTTGTTTACAAGTCAGCTTGGGGGTTCCCTGTCTCTGCACAGCTAAGCTTAGATACAAATATCATTCTCACTAAAGGTTCTCCTCTTACTTCAAATGCTAAAGTATTCGACTCATCAGATGTAATTTGGAAATACCTGGTGGGGTATGTTGATATGTTCTTCCCAACTCAACTACAAACAATTACTTTGACCGAAGCTATGACTGCAGTGTCGGAATCTATCTCTAAGATGCTTACAGATAAGAACTCTCCATATGAACAACAAAATTGGACCATGACCTATGGTGTCAATGGGGTCAATAGTGGTAATGTATTTGTGTTCCGACTCATCTCCGATAAAGCTGCCATACCAACATTAAAAGGGCTTGGTCTAACACTCAAAGATGCCGAGTATGCAACTGCGTGTAGCTGGAATGTTGATTCTTGTGTTGCTGATTATGGTCAAATCATCTCTGCTCCGAATGTTGATCTTAAATCAACTACCTTCAATACGATTTGCGATCTAACGAAACCATTTGATCCATCATCAATGGCCCAAGATGGTAACTATAAAAGGATCATGGCAAATTACTCTCCAACGCAATTTGGCTTTGGTGCTGATAGGAACACTGCTATTGTTATTGTTGGTAAATATATGTCTGCTAACAATATTAGTGGAGGTGTGCAAGGCCTTACTGATAGACAATTATATGCAATTCTTTCGGGCTCAGTCTCACCACAAGCGATGTTCAATGGTGGATATGCTAGTTCATTCGATACAACTAAGGATACTATGAACTCTCTTTGTATCAATGCTTATGGATCTCAGAAGTGTGCTACTCCAGCTGCTCGGTATAGCAAGACAGGCTTTACCAATAAAGAGAAACTTACCCAAACAACGATCAAACCTAAATCGAAAGCACTATCACCGACAGTTTATGAACATTTTAGCGGCGGTAGCTGCATAGACATATGTGATGATAACAATGCATCTGCAGTTGTAAAGGAAGCTTGCAAGAAAGGTTCTCTTTCTTATTGTGGATTGACGGATAATATTTATGGCCCATCATGCTCGACAGATATGGATAAGTATCCGGAATTAAGTGATATTAAGAACAATTGGTGCGCCAATAATCCTAACCATCCCAACTACTCAGCACATTGCGATTCGCAATTACAAAAGGCTACGAGTAGTATCTTCCAAACTATAGCTAACTCAGTTGGGTTGGGCGGGCCAACACCAAGCGATACCGAATTACAAAAGGCTAATGATGTAAATGTTTCAGAAGATGAAAAAGATGTACCAGTATGGCTTATTGTTCTACTTGTAATTATTGGAGTTATCTTGTTGAGTGCCATAGGTTATGGCACTTATAGATTCATCAAATGGAGAAATGCAAACAGAAAAATAGTTCCAATGAAACAACCAATGATCCAACCAATGGATCAACCAATGGATCAACCAATGAACCAACCAATGGATCAACCAATGAACCAACCAATGGATCAACCAATGAACCAACCAATGAATCTCCCTCCTTCAATGTTCCCAATGCCGCAAGCACCAGGATATTTATCATATCCGAATCTTCCATCAGTAGCGCAATCAAATATTGGACTAACTATGAATCCTGAATTTATGAACCAACCCATGAATCCTCCAATTGGTCAAATTATGTAAAAAAAAAGAATCACATTTATGATTCATGAGATGATAATCAATGATTACTTTTCATTAAGCGCATCAATGGCTGAATTAATAGCTGCGATTATCATTGATTCAACAATATTTTCAATAATTGCCAGATCAAGTGGTTCATTGAGTATCTCAGTTGAAGCATCGTCAAGTGGTTCATTGAGTATCTTATTGGTTGGGGCATAGTCTTTGGTTTTGAACCCAAAAGATCCGCTACCGATATAACCACCAACCGATGAGTATCCAGGTGCTGGCCCACTTGCATTATTATAAGTTTCTTCACATTTGATGCACATTTTTAGTTCCCATGGTTGCTTATTAAACTTAGATGAATCTTTACATTTATCACATGCATAGCAATGAATTACTGTATTTTGATACTTTTTTTGGCAAGTAGAACAATAACGATAATTATCAACATAGATATCTAGATCATGTTCCCAAAATGTATACACAACTTTCTTCAAGATACTACTATCTTTTTTGAATTCCTGTGTATGTAGCAAATTGAGATTTGCATCCACGTATCCATTAGGAATTAGTTCTTCTTCAATTAGAGTATTCGTATGTTCAAAGCAAATCTTACTGATACTATTATCATAGTAAGGATTGGCGGTCAATTGGAGTTTCATCTTTAGAACTCTTCTAATATATTTGATAGGTTCTGTATCAATTTTTTACCCACTAAAATGGACTTATTATGGCTATAGGTATAAGCTCATACACCATGGAGGCATACATTTGTGAGAAAGGTATCATCTTGTTCGTGACAGAATTCATTGAAAAGTTTTCTAATGAACATTTAATGAAACTGAAAAAACAATTCACTATTAGCACCATGGATCGTATTACTAAGATACCAAGAAGAACGCCAATGTGGAGTCTCGCTAAAACAGAAACAGGAGTTGTAATTATATTTCCAAAGTTTAGTTTGAGCATTCTCAAGCAACGAAAGATAATAGCCTCTGTTCAAACGCAGTTCTCAATTGGTAATAAGATGGTGCATGAATATGTTGGTCGAAGTACTCCTAATCAGAAGGTAGTCGTTGATCATATCACGCAACACTTTAGAGATAATAAGGGTGATGGATATTGTGGATTTACATTGAAGATGATGCCAGGTTCTGGAAAAACATTTGCAGCAATGGATCTGATTAGTCGTATCAAAAGAAAAACTTTAATCGTTGTGCCTAACAGTTATCTTCTCACGCAATGGGTTAATCTACTAAAACAGTACTACCCCACTGCGAACATTGGAGAGATGTATGGTAAGAGAAAGACCGATGGGGATATCATTGTTGGCATCATCAATACGATTGCGGATTTGGAATCATTTGTCGTGTCGCACAAGATACCCAATCCCGAAGTAGGTAAAGGTAAGCCAAAGTTTATTAAACAAAAGGATACTGTGATGCTTGATGATCTATTCAAGCAAATAGGTTTGACTATCTTTGATGAATCGCAAATGTATGTTAGCAAAGAGTTTCGAAAGGCATTCAAGAGAGTCCATTCAAGATTCACTATCGGCCTCAGTGCTACCCCAGATATCCGTGAAGATAAGTTAGATAGAATACATGTGGCATGGCTTGGTCCAGTCCTCGATGCTGAGCAATTACCAGGATATTCAGTCGCACAAGATAAGTTTCAATCAGTTGCGAATATGATTCACTATCATGGGAAAGATGAAAACACTCAATTCACTGTTAGAGAAGATGGGCTCATGGAGTATCACTCCATTATAGAATCTATAGTGAATGACCCTTATCGCAACGAACTATTGATCAAAGAAATTATGAAGCTAGCCAGAAGAGGCAAGCATGTATTCGTCTTTAGCGATAGAAGAACACACTTAGAAGGATTGTTTGATGCCATTCAACATATGACCATTGAAGAAGCTGTGCAGTTAGATCTACCAGAGGCGGATAGAAAGATAGTATTGTATGGTGGCTCCACAGAAGAGACAATCCAAAAGGCAAACAATCTCAGCAAGATTATCCTTACAACATATCAATATAGTTCCACAGGTGTTTCTATCCAGAAGATGGATGCATTAGTATTGTGCACGCCTCGTAGATCCAATATGAAGCAAATTATTAATAGAGTCTTCAGGCAAGGTTCGGATCAGTCGATCGTTAGAGACATCATTGATATCGTTGATGCTAAGATGCCCATCAAGAAACAACACTTGGAACGCATTAAGGCATACAAGGAACGTGGAAGTGTTATCAACAAAAGCGTATATAAGGCTACCGATAACGTGCTCACTATGTTAAGCCCCAATGATATTGATCATGAAGATGAAGATGATAATTATCCTCTAGATCCACAGTTCGCGCCTGACTCTGATACCGAATAGCTACTGATACCGGAATTAATTATTTTTTTTGATGGCGCAACGCATATGAATATAAAAGTTACTCATCATTATCCAATGAACATGTTGAATAAAGTAAAAGAGTTTGCTACCATCGCTAATATCCAAGTAGATCCTTCCTACATAGATAGATTCTTCTTTAGCTTCTATGATGATCAATGGATTCAAATAGATAAAACAATCTTAACTTGGATTGGCTATGTCGATATCAAGGTTGCTGTTAGAAACTTTCAAAAAAAGCTTAGCAAGGAGTTTACCTTGAATACAGATTACAAGTATCTTACCAAGGAACAAGTAGAAGCTTCGAAGATCGAATACATAACATGGGAGATACCTTGTTTGTACAAGGATGAAACTATTTTGGTAGTTCAGCCAGACAGTTTCAAACGTATCTTGCTCTCTATGAAGACAGATAAGGCTATTCATACCCAAAATAGTTTCATCGCAGTTGAACGTTTATGCCGCGCTTATATGAAACAATATGTAGCAGCTGCTGCTAACAAGGTTATTCCTCAAGCTATAGAAGAACTCACCTTGAATGAAACTGTTTATGTTATCTCAAGTAACCAATATGCTGCTCAGAGTATGTACAAGATTGGGCGCACGTCTAATCTCAAAACAAGACTTCCAAGTCTAAACACTGCACATCCAGATACACCTAATGAACGACTAAAAGTCTTCTACAATATCAAGTGCTATGACTCTAAAACTTTCGAAGCACTAATCCATAAGTATCTCAATAGGTATCGTCATAGTGATACCAAAGAATGGTTTCAAATAGAATGGCATCGTCTGAAACTTGTATTGGACTATTGTAGTGTTGCATCTCAAGAGTTAGTTCAAATCATCAATCATATCAATCCAATATTGAATCCCCTCCTTATGCTACCAAACACAACACATGTCAAGCAAATTTTAAATGAGTCGCAACACAAGCTACTGAGGTATGATCCCCCAACCCAAGCAATCAATCATGCTACAACTGATGCGCAAGTACAAGCAACCAATCATGCTACGACTGATCCCCCAACCCAAGCAATCAATCATGCTACAACTGATGCGCAAGGACAAGCAACCAATCGTGTTACAACTGATGCGCAAGGACAAGCAACCAATCATGCTACGACTGATGCGCAAGGACAAGCAACCAATCATGATACATCTGATATGTATGTTAAGAACATTGTTTATGATACACAAGACACCCCAGATGCTAATAAGATCCTGAGTGGTAAGGTAAGTGACAAGATATTGAGACATAACTCTCATGAGCGTCATGGTAAGACAATGAGTATTTGGGCTGGATTATTCTCCAAAAAAATATCTCATTAGATACTACTTTGGTATTCTATAGTATCTCATGGTTGGAACCAATAGCCGAACATTGAATAGGCCTTTGGCATGATAACCTCATAGTCATTGTCCAGTAACTTGTCTTGAGATTCAGCAGCAAGACGAGATTGTTGCATCTCTCTTAGTTTGTTTCCTATTGTCCTAATAGTAGCGCAGTGTGATTGTAATTTATTGTTGCGCTCAGTTGCCTTATGTTGCATCATTTGGATATACAGACCCAAGTCTTTCTTCTTGATACGCATTTGTTGGTTCAATAAACGCAGGCTAATATTGGATACCTGAAGGAGAGTCATCCTCCAAGTATCAATGGAGTGAGTATTGATACTACGCATTAAGGATGAGTCATTTGGACGTTCAGATGTATCTATCTTGAATATCAACTGATATGATTCTAATCGCAAACGTAGCTTATCAAATGTTTCCAACTGAGACATATCACTGATCAGGGTTTCCATCAATGTTGAGAAATACTTATCATTACCCGGTACCCAAATGGTACTAAGTAAATCTAAACATAACCTTGATGTTCTATCAATACGTTCAAGTGGGTTACTATTCTTTAGAATAGAAGTTCGAATACTGGGCGCGTGTAGCAACATCCTTGATGCTACTTTATTGCATAATGGTAGGGTCATCCTATATATTAATAAGTAGCGACTATTTAGTACCATAAAAGACTTAAAAAAATTGACAGATTACCTATAACATATAAGAAGTAGCTTTCGACAATAGCTTTTGAAACAATGATGCACGAACATAACTGCAATCAGTTCCATATCTGCATCCATTCAAATGACCCCGATACCTTGTACCAAGAAATGGACTCCCCAATATCTATTGATAATCATCAAACACCAAGAGCTGCTCCATATGGCCAAGGGTCTGGATCAGTTACGTGTATATCTGATCATGATAGAGAACTTGAAAGAAGCTCTGATCAATCTTACCCGACAACGCGTATCCTTGTACATCGTACATATACATGTTGCCAACGAGTCGAACGATGGTTGCGTTTGGTGATTACCAAAATAGTTAACATGGGAAGGATGGTTTCGATCAACTGTATATGTGATATAATTTCCAATGGATCACCATTCATGGTTGCGATTTGTATCTTCACTATAGTCGCTACAATCATACTACTCATCAAATATGTATCTTGGGGGTTTGTCGCATTACCTTTCTTACTTTGCTTTATCAAGCCAAGGGTGGCAGATGATATGCCTACAGATTTGTTTTACATGTCCAATGATATCTACCTTATGGTTATATTCATCATTGGTATCATAATGGCTGTTAGCTTTAATCCTTGGTTCTGCTTCATATCGATTCTGGCTTTATTCATACAAATAGTATTGAAGCCCACTGATGAAGAGTGAATGAAGTAGCGCAATAAAATTGATTTTTTTTTGAATTAATACCACACAAACCTTTGGAGCTACATACAACCAAACGAAATCATGAATGCCAATATTATGCAATCAAATAATACTCTGCATGTTATTGATGAGCAACGCGAGTTTGCATCTGTACGTATCCATAATACATTCATCAATCATAGAAACTATGATGATATAGCAGTCATGCAAGAAGATCATATCCATAGCGAGTGGGTTTTCTTTGCTTTAATGGCCTTGCTTATGCTCGCCTTTACCATTCTCATGATTCTTGTTTCTCGTTGGTTTCTCATAATCTTGATCATCATATTCATTGTGACGATTGTATGCATCATCAAAAGCTACTTACCTAAGCCGGTTTCTCCTTGGCACATTTCTTTCAGCTATGAAAGCTCATCTGGTACGATTCCAGTTGCTCAAGTCTAAGATCACAAACAATCTGTGTCTGAGTATGTCACTTGGCTTGCACAAAAAAATTGATTTTTTTTATGAATAATACCTGGAAGCTTTATCTCGCGCACCAATCTTACCAATCATGTTCTCAACTATTGGATACATCAATGATGTCAAGCATGCTCCTAATGCTGATTATGACTTCTCGTTGATCCTTGATTACAATCTTAGAACTGCCTTTGATATCGTATGCTTGGAAGATAAAGAGTACTTCCAAGATCTAAAAGAATTATTCTTTCCAGAGATATCAAGTGATATTATCAATGCTTATTTAGATACGCCAAAGTCCCGTGATGAAGAACGATTTAATGTTCCATATGAGGCCATAAAGAAGTTCAACATTCATCCCATGAAGAAGACTAGCGATATCTTGTATGATATCATCACCAATGGGTTGCGATGTAAGAAGGACTATATCATCCAAAAAAAGAACAACAAAAGACACTTCTTCCTTAGCGCCAAAGGATTAAGAAAATATTTGTTTGCAGTACTTGATGATGAGACCCAAAAACAATTACTCATCTTGGAGAATATGGAGTACTACTACAATCGGTACCTCATGCAGTTGAATCTGATTTGTTTGGAACAATTTAGAAACGTCCCGGAGAGTGTGCAAGAACAAGTGGTGAGACTTATTGGCGGATACCATCTCAAGTACAATGGATTTTCGGTTCCACGTAACACGAATGAACTTGTCGACAAGTGCTTGATCAATAATCGCAGCTTAGGACTCTGAATGAGTTGATTCATCGCGATGCACATGTATATCTTTTTTTTATTCAAGGCAAGGTAGTATCACTGGTTAATATTAAAATAAACAAGAGTTGAAACGGGAAATAGTTCTCCTCTGGAAATTTCCAGACGAGAGTTGAAACGGGAAATAGTTCTCCTCTTGAAGATCCAAGACGAGAGTTGATACGGGAAATAGTTAAGGTCTTGAAGATCCAAGATCTTTTCTGAAACGGGAAATAGTTAAGCTGCGCAAGATGGCGCACCTTTTCTGAAACGGGAAATAGTTAAGCGTAGCTCTTCTAAGGAAACTTAGATGTGTCTTTTTTTGTTAACAATAACGCTGCGTATTTGTTGAGAACATGAGATTCAATATGATTTTCTCACGATAGGTGTTATCATTGTACTTGAAGAACTCATCTCTGATATGCTTGTTTTCAATGAACTTCTTCATTGCTCGAGAGAAGCAAACTAAAT
>JACCDY010609871.1_pt1 | contig 20682 bp, 21 predicted proteins | sample 7446391 | NCBI WGS metagenome assembly JACCDY01 (sample SAMN15323451, study PRJNA562643) | freshwater metagenome | isolation source: river surface water | place: USA:Blue River Watershed | collected 2017-08-18 | reverse complement strand
GGTGAGACGCTTGCCGTGGTTTAAAGAGCTACCCAGGTCGTGGACAGCGGTGATGCGCCCCACGCCGGTGATGATTCCGGTGAACATGGGCGATATTTTCGCAGGTTTACAGCCCGCTTACCGACTCAGGCGAGCCAATATCCTTAAATCAGGGCCGATTTGTGTCACTTCGTGAAACGCGAGCGCTTTTCCATCGTTCAGAGTCGCGAAAGGCCCCAAGTTTGTCATGCCTCTACCTTGACCTATGAGCTTGGGTGCGAGGTAGGTGATCAACTCGTCTACCAAGCCTTCGCGCAAGAGCGAGCCGTTGAGTTTGTGGCCCGCTTCGACATGCACTTCGTTGATTTGCTTTTGACCGAGGTCTTTGAGCATGGCTGCGAGGTCAACTTTGCCAGATGGGTTGGGTAGGTAAACCACCTGTGCGCCTTTGGCCTCAAGCGCTTGGCGACGTTCGGCGTGGTCAACGGCGCAGTAAATCCACACGGGGCGTTGCGGTTGAAAGAGTTTTGCGTTGAGCGGTGTTTCGAGCTGGCTGTCCATCACCACCAGCGTGGGCTGGCGGGGGGTGGATACGGCACGTACATCGAGTTGTGGGTCGTCTTCCAATACGGTGCCAATGCCAGTCAGTACAGCACAGGCACGGGCGCGCCATGCATGGCCATCGTCACGTGCGGGGGCTGAGGTGATCCATTGGCTCACGCCGTTGTTCAGCGCAGTGTGACCGTCCAGCGAGGCAGCAATTTTCATGCGCACCCAGGGTGTGCCGAGGGTCATGCGTTTGAAAAAACCGATGTTGAGTTCATGGGCTTCGTCGGCCAGTAAGCCCACATCGACTTGCACACCTGCTGCACGCAAGCGCGCCATGCCTTGGCCTGCGACTTGAGGATTGGGGTCTTCAATGGCCATCACCACACGTGCCAAGCCAGCATGGATGAGCGCATCGCAGCAGGGGCCGGTGCGGCCTTGGTGGCTACAAGGCTCTAGCGTCACATAAGCGGTGGCACCTTTGACATCGTTGTTTTGGGCTTGTGCATCACGCAAGGCCATGACTTCGGCATGCGCTTCGCCAGCCCGTTGTGTGTGGCCGCGGCCCAGCACCGCACCGTCAGCCCCGACGATGACGCAGCCCACGCGTGGGTTGGGCGAGGTGAGGTAAAGCGCGTCACGGGCCAAGCTGAGCGCTTGTTGCATGCAGGCGGTGTCTTGCACAGAAAAAGTCATGGCGCAATTATGAACGGCCAAACGAGGTGGCTAAGTGGGTTCTATCGACTCCAGCATTGCGCCGCCGTCAGGCTGGCCGCTTGCACGTCACGCACGCCTAAGTGGTTGACCGTCAAAACGCCGCAAGCGTCAGCGGCCTGTGTGCCTGAGGGGGTGGCGCTGAGCGTATAGCTTTGAGAGGTGCTGGTGACAGTCATCTGGTAGCGCTGACCGTCAATGTGCAGCACGCTCGCAGGCACATCGGCTGCGAGTGGATAGCTGCCGTTGGCGCTGGCGGCGCGCTCGAACCAATGCGCGGCTTGCAGCAAACTGGTCCGCGCTTGGGCCCGTTGACTACGCAAAATTAAGTTTTGGTAACTGGGCCATGCCAAGCTGGCAAGTAGTGCAACGCAGGCGAGGGCGATGAGCAACTCGATGAGGGTGAAACCGTGTGATGGATGTGTTTTCTTCATAAAGATTCAGTCATGCAGTACATGCCAGCTGCGCCACTGCCCAGTGTGGGAGGTGAAGTTATTTCTCAACCAAGTGGCTTGCAATACCGTGGTGCTGCTAGGCGTAACCCCATTGGCGAGGGCTGTGATGCGATAAATGAATGTGGTGTTTTGTGCGCTGGTCGATGGAAACACCTCAACCCAATACCAAGCAGTGTTGTTGCCGTAGGGTGTGTCAGCGGCACTCACGGGCATGGCCGTGCTGATGATGGCTTTCCAGTAGCTGGCTTGCGTGGCGTTGGCGTCGAGTGTGTTGGGTGTACATATGCCTGCTTGACATGTGGCGGCGTTCAGGCGTTGGCGTAGCAAGTCGTATTCGGCCATCGAGGAAGGAAAAAACGGATGGCTCTGCGTGCTGTTGCCAGCGGTATGACGCAGATTGGGTGAGCCATCACTTTGAATGCTTGCTCCCAAGATATCGGCCAAGGCCACGGGCAGAGCCGCTTCAGCTTTGTGTTCGGTGCGGAGTTGGTCGGCTTGGGCATTAAGCAGCTGATCGTTCACCCATAAGTTGCGCAGGGCAAGCAGCGTGGCGATGCTGGCCAGTGCGAGCATGACCATCAAGCTGGGCAGCGCAAAACCGTGGTGATGGGCGGGGCGTTTCATGGCATGACCTCTTTGCGATTGCGCAAGCTCATCACGCGTTTGAAGGTGCGGCGCATACGGCCGTCAGAGGGCATGCTTTCATCTTGGCAGCCTTTGAGGTTGGCATTGGGTTTGGTGTTGTGAACGGTGTTGATGCTGGCCACCCGCAGGCACACTTCGATGGCCAATACCTGTGCCATGTCGGTCACTTGGTTGGCGGTTTTCCATTGAATGGTTTGTGTGCCAGGGTTAGCCTCGGCATAGCGCACTTGAAAGTCTTCCACGCCCTCGGCCAAGGCTTGGTAAGTGCTGTTGCTGAGGTTGAGGTCTTTGCAACTCAGTTCTTTGTTGGTGTTGAGTTTGTAGTCGTTGCGCACGCTGGTGTGTGTGCTGCCAGTGTTGCCTTGGCAGTCAATGGTATCGAATGCATGCCAGTGCCCGAGCGTGAGGCTTTCGACATATTTCGTGCCGTTGACGCCAGCGAGTGCAGCTTGCCCAGCTTCTTCGTTGGGAGATAGATCGACTGAGAGTTGGCCATGGTGGTTGCTTGCATTGAGGTGCGCGCCACCTGCCATTTGCCCCTGCTCACGCAGGCTGCGAAGGGCTACGCGTGCGTTGACGTGCACCGCATCCGCAGCGGCCATGGCATTCCAAGTTTGCTGGCTGGTGCCATAGGCTTGAGTGGCTGCGGCGATGACGAGCAGACCCAGTGTCATGCCAATGAGCAACTCGGGTAGCGTGTAGCCACGTTGTGACGGTGTGTCGTGCTTGAATAAATTCATCGATCTGGCCTCAAGAACAATCGCCAGCAGCTCATTTGGGTGGGGCAGGGCGGTGAGCCAGAGGCTGTGTCGGTTGGGTAGGTCTCATTCACATCGCGCCACGCAATGACGATGCCCCACCAGCTAGGAACGTCGGTCAATGTAAAAACAGCCGCATCACCTTCGGGTAATTGAGTTTCTAGGGCGTGTTGCAACTGCTGCTTGTCCCATTGGGCCAATGCTTGGCGTGTGCAAGGGTTATTTGTGCATTCCGCTGTACCGACGGTGAAGTTACCCCACGCTTTGGCATACATCGCACGTTGCGGTGCATTCATGCGCATGCGTTCGGCCAAGTCGTCGGCTATGCCCATGGCGACAGAGCGCATCAGTTGTTGACGTTGTTGCGCGAGGCCTTGCTGATGCATCCACAGCAAGCCCAATACACCGAATGCCAAGATAACCAAAGCGACGGTGGCTTCCAACAGAGCGATTCCTCGCTGATCAAGCGGCTGATTCAGTTGCTGCATGACTCACCCGATTGCCAACGCAAGCGGCTAGCGCTACTGAGGCACAACACCTGCGAGATGTTGAACGCGTTTTGTTTTGATTTGATGATCCAGCGGTCGCCCACCGTGCCGAGGTCTCCGCGTGCGCTGATGTCGAATGGCGTTGATTTGGCAAACGTCACTTGCAGCGGTGTTTGCACCTGCGAGGTTTGCAGCACAGTTTGATCGGCTTTCAAAACAAGCTGCCAACCACAACTCCAATCGTTGCTGGCCGCAGTGCCCCATGTGCAATCCCGCTGGCGGATCAGCTGCAAGGCTTCGCCACGTTGCAAGGCGCGCACACGGGCGGTTTGTAAGTCATTCACGAGCTGGTCGCGTGTGGCCTCGACGCGACTGCTTTCTTGCAGGCGTTGCCAGCTTGGAATGGCAAACGAAGCCATGACACCCAGCACGCAAAGGCAGACCAGCAACTCCACGAGTGTGAAGCCCTGTGTGGTCGGGGCAGAGCTGCGTGTCTGGGATGTAAAAAAACCTAGCAGTTGCATACAGCAAATGCTAGGTTTTGAAGGCGCATCAGCGCATGGCTGAGACTCGAAAACTACTTGCGAACTTCGTCCACGAGACTCTTGAAGTCGTCGATGTCTTCAAAGCTGCGATAGACGCTGGCAAAACGGATGTAGGCCACTTTGTCGAGTTTTTTGAGTTCGCGCATGACCAGCTCACCAATGCGGGTGGAGGGGACTTCGCGTTGGCCGAGGCTGAGGAGTTTTTCCTCGATGCGCTCAATGGCGTTGTCCACTTGTTCGGTGCTGACTGGACGTTTGCGCAGGGCGAGGCCCATGGACTCTAGCAACTTCTCGCGTTTGTATTCGATACGGCGCCCGTCTTTTTTGACGATGTTCGGAAAGCTGACGTCGGGGCGTTCGTAGGTGGTGTAGCGCTTCTCACAGGCCCCGCACTGGCGGCGGCGGCGAATGGAGTCGCCATCTTCGGACATGCGGGTCTCGACGACTTGGGTCTCTAGGTGGCCGCAGAAGGGACATTTCATATGCTGTTTTCTCTTTTGCTTTTTGGTTTGCGTTTTGTTTGTGTGCTTTTTTTGTGCTGGGCTCGCTGAGGGCATTTGGTATTGGCCGCTTCCTCATGCTGGAGTACCAGAAATCGTCAGCGGCCAATACCAAACACCCTCAGTCTGCGTCACGCTTTGCTTCGCTCGCATATTTCACTCGGACCATCACTGCATCAACAAACAGGCAATGCCCGAGAGAAATATTTCAAACCAGAACAGCGCGGGTTGTAGGTGCGGCGGGCGATGATTTCTGGTACCCCAACATGAAGAGCCCGCCGTGCCTACAACCCGTGCCGTTTCCGGCGCGAACCCCTGACGAACGAAAACTCTTAACGAACAAAACCTTGAAGACAAACAAAAACCCCGCCACAAAGGACGGGGTTTGAAAAAGTTACTTGTAAACAGGAAACTTAGAAGTCAGCGCATGCACCTTGGCACGCACTGCCGCAATGTTCGCTTCATCGTGTGGGTTGTCCAACACGTCCGCAATCAAGTTGGCCGTGATACGGGCCTCTTCGTCTTTGAAACCACGCGTGGTCATCGCAGGTGTACCAATGCGCACACCGCTGGTGACGAATGGCTTCTCTGGGTCGTTGGGGATCGCGTTCTTGTTGATCGTCATGTGGGCAGCGCCCAAAGCCGCTTCGGCTTCTTTGCCAGTGATCTTCTTGGAGCGCAGGTCTACCAGCATCACGTGGCTTTGTGTGCCGCCGCTGACGATACGCAAGCCGCGTGCTGTGAGTGTTTCAGCCACGATCTTGGCGTTTTTCACCACTTGGGCTTGGTACTCTTTGAACTCAGGCTGCATGGCTTCTTTGAACGCCACGGCCTTGGCTGCGATGACGTGCATCAAGGGGCCGCCTTGCAGGCCAGGGAAGATGGCGCTGTTGATGGCTTTTTCGTGCTCGGCCTTCATCAAGATGATGCCGCCACGTGGGCCGCGCAAGCTCTTGTGGGTGGTCGATGTCACCACATCGGCATGCGGCACAGGGTTGGGGTACTGGCCAGCGGCGATCAAGCCTGCGTAGTGGGCCATGTCCACCATGAAAATTGCGCCAACTTCCTTCGCAATCTTGGCAAAACGTGCCCAGTCGATGTGCAAGCTGTAAGCCGATGCACCCGCCACGATGAGCTTGGGCTTGTGTTCGCGGGCTTTGGCTTCCATGGCTTCGTAGTCGATGGCTTCGTTGCTATCTAAGCCATAAGACACGACGTTGAACCACTTGCCAGACATGTTCAGGGCCATGCCGTGGGTCAAGTGACCGCCTTCGGCCAAGCTCATGCCCATGATGGTGTCGCCGGGCTTTAAGAACGCCAAGAACACGGCTTCGTTGGCAGACGCGCCACAGTGAGGTTGCACGTTGGCAGCGTCAGCACCGAAGATGGTTTTGATGCGGTCGATGGCCAATTGTTCAGCCACGTCCACGTTTTCGCAGCCACCGTAGTAGCGCTTGCCAGGGTAGCCTTCGGCGTATTTGTTGGTCAATTGCGAGCCTTGGGCTTGCATGACAGCGGGAGACGCATAGTTCTCACTGGCGATCAGTTCAATGTGGTGCTCTTGGCGGGCGTTTTCGGCCTGAATGGCGGCCCAGAGTTCTGGATCGGTTTGTTCGATCGTGATGTTGCGGTTGTACATACTGGCAGTCCTAGAAAAAGGTGGAGTGGTGGCTGCCCAGGCGAACGGCAAAACACCTCTGCGAACAGAGGCTGCGCGCTTCCCAGTGGTCATACATCCACGTCAGCGGTATCAGGCAAGCCCAATACGCCTATCGCCAGTTGCGCGCGGGTAAGAGTTTACCGCGCTTCAACCGCATGGGTTACTCGTTGTCGTCCTTGCCAAAGGGCGTCAATCGCTGCGCTTTTTCCCACAAGCTCTCCAAACGGGCTGTGGCCGCCTCAGCGGCGGTGGAAGGTGGGGCAGAAATTGGCACTTTCACGCCTTTGGCCACTTGTTGCAGGCGTGCGTTCTCGGCCATTACTTTGCCCGCATAGCCTTGGTCATCCTTGAGATTGCCCGCGCCCACATAGAGTTTGAGGCCACCTTCTAGGCTGCCAGCGCGGTTGATGCACTCTTTGAGCACGCTGACCCCAACGCGCACATTGGCGACGGGGTCAAATGCAGCCAATGTGCCGCCAAAACCTTGGTATTTTTGCTCGTGGACTTTGGTCATGACCTGCATCAGACCTTGCGCGCCCACATGGCTCTGAGCAAAGGGGTTGAAGCCTGACTCCACGGCCATGACGGCCAAGATGAGGGTGGGCTCAATGTTGTTGTCGGGGCCCACATCGTAGGCCTCGGAGACCAAGGCGCTCAAGGGTTCGGGCGCGACTCGGTATTTCTTGCTCAGCCAATAGGCCAAGTTGGCTTGTTGCTTGGGCAGGTCGCGGGGGTCGGTGGCGGTGGCGCGATCCACGGCGTCGGCATCGGTGGCAATGCCCAGCTCATCGTATTGGCGCTCTTGCAGCCAGCTGATGATCTTGGCTTCGGTGACCACGCGCAGGTCGGGGCGCACGGTCAGCGCCACCACAAAGAAGAAGATCGATAGGCCCACCACGGCCAATCCGTTGTGGGAAATGGCAAAAAATCCTTGGGCAACGTCCGCCGCAAAGGTACGTAGACCTAGCTGTAAACGGGCGAACATGGGAATAGACATAAATTAATTAAATAGGAAGTAGCTGAAATTTTAAAGCCTCGGCGACAATCACACCTAATTTACTGTGAGCCCTACTTGTGACTGATTCTTCTAACAAATCCCTCGACCTCGCCACCTTAGACAAATTGACTGGCGGAGCCTTTACCGTTTCCTCTTCGGCAGACCGCACGGCGCGCCTGCGCGATTGGCTGGCTGGCCAACCCACTTTGGAACAAGTGCAAGCGGCCTTCGACGAAATGAGCCACCGCGACAAAGGTGCAGCCAAGGTGCTGCGTGAAAAGCTGGACGAGCTGCGTCGCAGCAAAGACCAAGATGCCTTGATCATCGAATGGGCCGCCAAAGGCGAGGCATTGCGCGATGCGGCCCACATCAACTTGACCGATGCCATGGGCTGGCAGCGCGATGCCGCTAAAGCGGGCGCCCCTTTGTCACGCGAACCTTTGGCTGGTTTGAAAACCGCCTTGGCCGAACGTGTGAAAGCGATTGAAGATCTGCAGCACCAAACCCAAGTGCAACGCGAAGCTGCGGTGCTGTTGGCGCAGCGCATTGAAGTGCTGTCGACCAAACCTTGGCAAGATGCCCTCGCTCAACGCGAAGCGCTTCAGGTTGACCTTGATCGTTGGGTGGCGCAAGCTCAAGCTTTGGCTGGGGATACCCAATGGCCCAGCGTCGATGCCAAATTTGCCCCTGCGCTGCAAACCAGCACCCAACAAGTGCAAGCCGTGTGGACCGCTTTTTGTGAAGCCTTGACCTTGACCGAGGCTGCAGCTGCAGACGTGGCTGCGCCATTGCCAGCCGTGCCCGCTTGGTCAGATCAAATTCGTGTGGCCCGTGGCGAAGTGTTGCCCCAAGCCGCAGCGCCAGAAAAAGCGGCAAAGCCAGCCAGTGGTGTGGATGCGACCCGCAAGGTCAAACCCACCGCCGACAAAGCGGTGGTGGACCAAAAACGTTTAGAACTGGCCATGCAAGCCGAGGCCTTGTTCAAGCCAGCACCTGCTGCGAAACCTGCCAAAGCCAATGTGGCTGAGGCAGATGTAGCTGCACCTGCGCCTGCGCAAGCCCCCGCGACTGATGGCGTGGCCGCAGACGCTGTTAGCCCAGCAGAAGTGGTTGCCGTTGAAGTGGTTCGCGTCCCTGCCATGGGCGGTCGCAAGATGCAAGAAACCCTGCGTGGTCTGCGTGAGCAATGGAAAAAAATTGACAAAGAAGCCGCGCCTAACCCTGCGTTGTGGAAACGTTTTGACAGCGCTTGCAACCGTGCCCACGAAGTGGTGGACGCTTGGCTCAAAGAAGCCCGTGCACAAACCACGGCGCACAAAGCGCAACGCTTGGCCTTGATTGAAGAAGTGAAAGCTTGGACGGCGACACACGCCAACGGACCCGATTGGAAAGGTGTGGCTCGCCAGCTGCACCAGTTCGCCCAACGCTGGCGCGAGAGTGGCCACCTGAGCGAAAAAATGTTTGCCGAATTGCAGCCTGTCTGGAAAGCTGCCATTCACGCGGCGCATGAGCCACTTGAAAACGCGCAAAAAGCGAGCCTTGCGCGTCGCCATGCTTTGATTGCAGAAGCGCAAGCTTTGGGTGCTGCGCCTACCTTGCGCGTAGATGCAGTGAAGTCTTTGCAGCAACGCTGGCAAGAAGAAGCCCATGCGGTGGTGCTCGATCGTAAGCAAGAACAAAAACTGTGGGATGCCTTCCGTCAACCGATTGACGAAGCTTTCGCCCGCAAATCATCGGTGCGCGAACAATCGCAAGCGGCGCTGACGCCGCACGACAAAGCCGTGCTCGATGCTGCCAAAGCCTTGGAGTCGGCCACTGCCAAAGGCGATGCCGCAGCTATTCGCGCGGCCATGCAAGCCCTTGAACAAATAGCCCGTGGTGAAGTCGCGGTTAGCACAGCTGCTTCTGGGGCACCAGAGGCAAAAGTGACTGAGCCTTCAACAGACGCTTCGGTGGATGCTGTGCCCGCGGCTGAGACCGCTGAAACAGCCAACGACGCGCAAGCTGCAGATGCTTCTGTTTCCGATGATGTCTCAGCGCCTGTCGTGGAAGCTGCACCAGCCAAACCCAAAGCCGCACCACGCCCCGTGGTGGCGGTCCGTGGCGATGATCGCCCAGGTCAAAAGCGCACCGAAGCAGTCCCCGCGGGCCGTGGCCGCGATGGCAAGCCTGGCGGCAAGTTGGGTGATAAGCCAGGCTTTGGCCGTGATGGAAAACCGAGTCGCGACGGTGCTCGTGAAGGCTTTGCCCCAAGGGGGCCACGTTTGGGTGATGTCGCTTTCCGTGCGCAGCGCCATGCGTTGGAATCGGCGCAAGATGCCTTGCGTCGCTTGGCTTCACAAGCGCACGGCGAAGTGTTGACTCAATTGATGCACGCTTGGCAAAAACGCGATGCCGCCCAAGTGCCTGCTGCGCAAGCGATTGGCAGCAAGTTGAACCCCGCACAACGCACGCAGTGGGCACAAGCTTTGTCGGCCGAACCCAAAGGCGAGGTGGTCACACCGCTGTTGCGCTTAGAAGTGGCGGCAGATTTGCCCACGCCTGCTGCGCACATGGATGCGCGCCGTGCTTTGCAGTTGCAAATGCTCACACGCCGCAATGACCCATCGCCCCAAATGACTTGGGCTGCCGATGCAGCGCAGGTCTTGGGTGGCGCGTATGACGAAGGCGCTGCGCGCCGTTTGCAAGCGGCACTCAAGGTGTTGCTCAAGCGCTAAACGCAGAAACGTTAAGTTAAAAACGGCGCTGAGGCGCCGTTTTTTTATGTGTGGTTTAGTAGGGTGCTCAATGGCATCCGTTGCAATCCGTGCGTGGCGTTTGCCGCTGGTTGGCGTTGCCAGCTCAGCACCTCTAGGCGAGGTGGTGTGGCATCCGCATGCCAATCGCTCAGTACCCAGCGGCTCAAGCCTTCGCCTAGGTCATGCACAGCAGGTTTGTGGGTGTGACCATGCAACAGCACGTGTGCGTTGCAGGCCTTGAGCCAAGTCACCGCAGCTTGTGTGTCGACATCTGCATAGTCTGTGTGGTGCCGTTTGAGAGCTTCGCTTTTATTTCGCACATCGCGTGCATAAGCTTGGCGCTCGGCCAAAGGCTTGGCTAAGAAGCTGGCTTGCCACTCGGGCTGGCGCACTTGGGCGCGGAAGGCTAGGTAGTCGTGGTCATCCAGGCACAGTGCATCACCGTGGCTGAGCAGGATGCGGATGGATGGGGCGTGGTCACTGTGGCTAAGGTCTAGCAGCGTCGGGTCGTTCAAACCGTGCATGCCCGTGGTGTGGCGTAAATCTGCGCCAACCAAAAAGTCGCGGTTTCCACACATGAAATACACAGGTATGCGCTGTGCCGTGTTTTTGAGCACGCTAACGCATTGCAAGGCAAAGGGGTCTGGGTTGTCATCGCCCACCCACACTTCAAACAAATCACCCAAGATGAAGAGGGCGTCTGCTGGCGTGTGTGCCATGTGCTGCGCCCACGCGACAAAAGTGGTGGGCTCGTGCGCGTCTAGGTGTAGGTCGGAAATGAAGTCCACACGCTGCCAGTGCTGCGGCGCATGCACGCAAGGTACAGGCTGTGGCAGCAATGGCGGCGTGGGCATGGAAGAGGCTTAGAGTGCCACTGCTTTTTCGATGACAACGTCTTCTTTTGGCACGTCGTCATGAAAGCCTTTGCGGCCCGTTTTGACAGCGGCGATTTTGTCGACCACGTCATTGCCGCTCACGACTTTGCCGAACACCGCATAGCCCCAGCCTTGCATGCTCGGTGCCTTGTGGTTCAAGAAGTCGTTGTCAGCCACGTTGATGAAAAACTGAGCTGTGGCTGAATGTGGATCAGACGTACGCGCCATGGCCAATGTGTAGTGGTTGTTTTTCAGACCGTTGTTGGCTTCGTTTTCAATGGGCGCATCACATTCTTTTTGTGTCATGCCGGGCTCGAACCCGCCACCTTGAATCATGAAGCCAGGGATCACGCGGTGAAAAATGGTTTTGTCGTAGTGACCTTTGTTCACATAGTGAAGAAAGTTCTCGGTGCACTTGGGGGCTTTTTCAGCGTCGAGTTCGATGGTGATGACGCCGAGGTCCAAGATGTGCAGTTCGACTTGTGGGTTGCTCATGGTGTGTTTCCTTCAATGAAATGAGATGTCAGCGCGTGCTCAGAGCATGCTGGCTGATTGGATGACGATGGGTGTGCGTGGCACATCAGATGGGAACGGGCCGCCGAAGCTGGTTTGCACGCTTTTGATTTTGGTGATGGTTTCCATGCCTGACACCACTTTGCCAAACACCGTGTAGCCAGGCTGCTGAGGTGTGGGGTCCAAAAAGCCGTTGTCCACCACATTGATGAAGAACTGGGCAGTGGCAGAGTTGGGGGCATTGGTGCGCGCCATGGCGATGGTGCCCACGGTGTTGCGCGGGCCCCCTTTGGCCAAGGCTTCGCGGCCTTCATGCTCAACGGGTGGACGTGTGCGGCGTTCAATGTAGCGTTGGTCATAGCCACCGCCTTGCACCATGAAGTTGCCAATCACGCGGTGAAAAATGGTGCCGTCGTAGTGCTTGTCACGCACGTATTGCAAGAAGTTGTCGACAGTTTTGGGCGCTTTGTCTGGGTAGACCTCGACCACAAACTCGCCCGCATTGGTGACGAATTTCACGCGAGGTGCGTCTTGAGCGGTCGCACTGAGCGTCAAACACGCGAAGACAAGGGCTAGACCGCTGGCTTTGCAAAGTAAACGACGGGTCATCGATGTAAGAGTCATGGTTTGCCTTGGGTAATTTCTAGGACAGGTTTGATTTGTTCAATCTTTTGGGAAATGCCGCGTTGCTTGGGGTCGATCGTCAAAGAACGTTCATATGACTGACGCGCCATGTTCACCAGCAAATCGCCCATGTTCTCGTGAGCTGCTGCGTAGTTGGGGTTGGCACGCAACGCATTGTCCAGCGCCGCTTTGGCGTTAGGGTAGTCGCCCTTGGCAGCGTAAAGAACCCCCAAGTTGTTAAATGGCTCTGCCAGTTCTGGGTACTCTCGGGTCAAGTCTAGGTAGACCTGTAGGGCCATGTCGGGTTGGCCCAACTGCTCAAAGATGAAACCTTGCCAAAACCGCATCTGTGGGTCACGCGGGTTGGTTGCCAATGCTTTGTCCACCATCAGCAAGGCTTGCGGGTACTTTGCTTGGCGCAATAGCTTACGCACATCATTGTGGGGTGTGCTGATGACGATTTTGGTGGTCATGGATTGACCAGGTTGCCACTCCAAAGCTTCCACACTTTGTGCATGCGCTGCATGACAAGCCAGACTGAGTGTGAAACTCAAGGCCCATGCTGCTGCCCTGCGGGTTTTCGCGAGGCTTTGGCGGGCAGTCGCCAGTGTCCATAACTTGGCGGAGAAGGGGGCGTGAGGGTTTGTCATGTGCTTTGTATACTGGAGGCATTGTAAAACAGAGGGTCTGAACAACTCTTTGACTTTCACTTCATTACTGACCCACCGTAGCGGTCTTCTCTCGATTCACTCATGACGCTTCGCATTCACAACACGCTCACGCGTGCGCTGGAGAACTTTTCGCCGTTAGAACCTGGCCATGTGCGTATGTACGTGTGCGGCATGACGGTGTATGACTTGTGCCACTTGGGCCATGCGCGCTCGATGGTGGCATTTGATGTGGTGCAGCGCTGGCTCAAGGCCAGCGGTTACCGTGTGACCTATGTGCGCAACATCACGGATATCGATGACAAGATCATCAAACGTTCACTTGAGAACGGCGAGACCGTCCGTGGCTTGACCGATCGCATGATTGATGCCTTGCATCAAGATGCCGATGCGTTGGGTATTGAGCGCCCCACACACGAGCCGCGTGCGATGGACTACGTGCCGCAAATGTTGTCGATGATTGGCACTTTGCAGAACAAAGGTTTGGCCTACCAAGCCAGCAATGGCGATGTGAACTACGCTGTGCGTAAATTTGCGGGTTACGGCCAGCTCTCAGGCAAATCTTTGGACGAGCTGCAAGCGGGCGAGCGCGTGGCCGTGGATGATGGCAAGCAAGACCCGCTGGACTTTGTGCTGTGGAAGTCTGCCAAAGAGAGCGAGCCTGACGAAGTGAAATGGGCCAGTCCTTTTGGCGCAGGCCGTCCTGGTTGGCACATCGAGTGCTCGGCCATGAGTTGCGAGATGCTGGGACAAAGTTTTGACATCCACGGCGGTGGTGCAGATTTGCAGTTCCCGCACCATGAAAACGAAATTGCCCAAAGCGAAGGCGCGAATGGCCAAAAAATGGCCAGCGTTTGGATGCACAACGGCTTCATCAATGTGGACAACGAAAAAATGTCCAAGAGCTTGGGTAACTTCTTCACCATCCGTGATGTGTTGAAAGAGTTCGATGCGGAGACAGTCCGTTTCTTTGTCGTGCGCAGCCACTACCGCAGTCAGCTCAACTACAGCGATGTGCATTTGAACGATGCGCGCGGTGCGTTGAAACGTCTCTACACGGCACTCGGTACGGTCACGCCTGATGTGGTGGCGATTGACTGGTCGGATCCGCACGCTGCACGCTTCAAAGCAGCCATGGATGAAGACTTTGGAACCCCTGAAGCCGTGGCGGTGCTGTTTGAGCTGGCCAGCGAGGTCAACCGCACCCAATCGGCGCAGACGGCTGGTTTGCTCAAGGCCTTGGGCGGTGTGTTGGGTTTGTTGCAAGACGACCCCAAGGCTTTTGCCCAGGCAGGCGCTGGTGTGGACGAAGGCGCGATTCAAGGCCAAATCGCGGCACGTGCAGCCGCTAAAGCTGCCAAAAACTTTGCCGAGGCTGATCGCATTCGCAACGATTTGCTCGCACAAGGCATCGTGCTCAAAGATTCGCCCACGGGCACGACTTGGGAGCGTGGCTAACCATGGCCACCACAGAGAAAGTCGTCATCGCCACGCCCGAGTATTGGGGCGAGGCTTGCAAACACTTGATGAAAAAAGATCGGGTGATGAAGCGCCTCATCCCTCAGTTTGGTGAGGCATCGTTGCAATCACGCGGTGACGCGTTTGTTACGCTGGCGCGCAGCATCGTGGGCCAACAAGTCTCGGTCAAGGCAGCGCAAACGGTGTGGGACCGTTTTGCCAAGCTGCCTCGCAAAATTACACCTGCCAATGTGCTCAAGCTCAAGGTGGACGATATGCGTGCCGCAGGTTTGTCAGCCCGCAAGGTGGAGTACATCGTTGATTTGGCGCTCAACTTTGACAGTGGCGCTTTGCATGTGAAGAGATGGTCTGAGATGACGGATGACGCCATCATTGAAGAACTGGTGGCGATTCGCGGCATTGGCCGTTGGACGGCAGAGATGTTTTTGATGTTCCACCTCATGCGCCCCAATGTGCTGCCGCTGGATGATGTGGGTTTGATCAACGGAATTAGCCACAACTACTTTTCGGGCGAGGCGGTCAGCCGCAGTGAAGCCCGAGAGGTGGCGGCAGCTTGGGCGCCCTATTGCAGTGTGGCGACTTGGTATATTTGGCGATCGCTAGATCCGCTGCCAGTGTCTTACTGAGCGGCTAAGGAGTATTGAATTTTGGCTAAACGAACTTTCCTCGACTTTGAACAACCGATTGCTGAACTAGAAGGCAAGATTGATGAGCTGCGCTATGTGCAAAGCGAGTCAGCGGTGGATATCTCTGACGAGATTGAGCAGCTGAGCAAAAAAAGCATGCAGCTGACCAAAGAGATTTACAGCGACCTCACACCTTGGCAAATCACCAAGATTGCCCGCCACGCGGAGCGTCCCTACACGTTGGACTACATCAATGAAATCTTCACAGATTTCGTTGAAATGCATGGCGACCGTCACTTTGCCGATGACTTGAGCATCGTGGGTGGTTTGGCCCGTTTCAATGGCAACGCTTGCATGGTCTTGGGTCAGCAAAAAGGTCGTGACACCAAAGAGCGCGCTGCGCGTAACTTTGGCATGAGCCGCCCGGAAGGCTACCGCAAAGCGCTGCGTTTGATGAAGACGGCTGAGAAGTTCAAGTTGCCCGTGTTCACTTTTGTGGACACGCCTGGCGCATATCCAGGCATCGACGCGGAAGAGCGCAGCCAGTCCGAAGCGATTGGTCGCAATATCTTTGAAATGGCGCAGCTCGAAGTGCCGATCATCACCACCATCATTGGTGAAGGTGGCTCGGGCGGTGCGTTGGCCATCAGCGTAGCCGACCAAGTGTTGATGCTGCAGTACTCGGTGTACTCGGTCATCAGCCCCGAAGGCTGCGCCTCGATTTTGTGGAAAACCTCTGACCGCGCCGAAGACGCTGCCGAGCAGCTGGGCATCACTGCACATCGCTTAAAAGCGTTGGGTTTGGTCGACAAAATCGTCAATGAGCCTGTGGGTGGCGCACACCGTGACCCCAAGCAAATGGCTGCTCAGCTCAAACGCGGCTTGAACGACGCATGGCGCCAAGTGACGGACATGAAGGTCAAAGAGTTGCTCGACAAGCGTTACGAGCGTCTGCAAAGCTATGGTCGCTTCACCGACACCAAAGCTGAACGCTGATTTCCCTTCGCTGGACGCGCTCCAGCACCTTGGCCCATTCGCCGTTGCGCTCAGCGGTGGGGCCGATTCCACTGCCTTACTCATTGCCTGTGCCAGCCGTTGGCCAGGTAAGGTGCATGCTGTGCATGTGCATCATGGTTTACAAGCGGCTGCTGATGGTTTTGAGGCTCACTGTGTCGCTTTGTGCGAGCGTTTCAACGTGCCATTGGTGGTGCAACGTGTAAACGCCATCCACGCGGTGGGCGAGAGCCCAGAGGACGCAGCCCGCCAAGCTCGCTACCGTGCGCTGACTGAGGCGCTACAGAGTAACTGGGCTGGGCAGATCTATCACATGGCCTTGGCCCAGCACGCAGATGACCAAGTAGAGACTTTGTTGCTGGCGCTTTCGCGCGGCGCAGGGCTGCCAGGCCTGGCGTGCATGCCAGCAGTCGCAGAGCGCCATGGCGTGATTTATCACAGACCCTGGCTAGATGTGCCTGGGTTTGCACTGCGCGATGCCCTCAGAGCCGCAGGCGAAGCGTGGGTAGAAGACCCCACCAACACCGATACCCGTTACACGCGTAATCGCATTCGTGCTGAGCTGTTACCGGTGATTGAACAAGCGTTTCCTGCGTTCAGACAAACTTTTGCGCGCAGTGCTTCACATTCGGCACAAGCACAAACTTTGTTGCAAGAAGTGGCCGAAGCAGATTTACTTCGGGTTGGCAATCCACCGACCATCAATGTTTTGCAGCAACTCAGCGAGGCGCGGCAATCGAATGTGTTGCGCCATTGGCTGGCGTTAGAGCACTCGCAAGCCAGTGCCGCGCAATTGCAGGCATTGCTGGTGCAAGTCAAGGCTTGCACCACGCGTGGCCACCACATCGACATCAAGGTAGGGCGTGGCTTTGTGCGTCGGGATGGCGCGGTGTTGCGTTGCTACAATCCGTAGGTTTTTTGCCCATAACACAACAGTTTTAAAGAAATATGGCATTGATTGTTCATAAATACGGCGGCACGTCGATGGGCTCGACAGAGCGCATCCGCAACGTCGCCAAGCGCGTGGCCAAGTGGGCCCGTGCGGGTCATCAGATGGTGGTGGTTCCTTCCGCGATGAGCGGTGAGACCAACCGTTTGCTGGGCCTCGCCAAAGAATTGGCCCCATCCAAAGCCGACTCGGCCTACAACCGCGAACTCGATATGCTGGCCGCCACAGGCGAACAAGCGTCTTCAGCTTTGTTGGCCATTGCTTTGCAAGCTGAGGGCCAGCCTTCGGTCAGTTATGCGGGTTGGCAAGTTCCAATTCGCACCAACAACGCCTACACCAAGGCCCGCATTGAGTCGATCGATGATGTGCGCGTGCGCGCCGATTTGGACGCTGGCAAAGTGGTCATCATCACGGGCTTTCAAGGCAAAGACGAGCAAGACAACATCACGACCTTGGGTCGTGGCGGCTCTGACACCTCGGCTGTGGCCGTGGCTGCAGCTCTTAAAGCCAAAGAGTGTTTGATTTATACCGACGTCGATGGTGTTTACACCACCGACCCACGCGTGGTGCCCGAAGCCCGTCGCTTGGAAACACTTTGCTTTGAAGAGATGTTGGAAATGGCATCACTGGGCAGCAAAGTTTTGCAAATTCGCTCCGTCGAATTTGCTGGTAAATACAAGGTGCCGCTGCGCGTGTTGTCCAGCTTCACCGCGTGGGATATTGACCTCAACGAAGAAGCCAAATCTGGCACGTTGATCACCTTTGAGGAAGACGAAAAAATGGAACAAGCAATCGTATCGGGCATCGCATTCAACCGTGACGAAGCCAAAATATCAGTGGTCGGCGTACCCGACAAGCCAGGCATCGCTTACCAAATTTTGGGAGCTGTGGCCGAAGCCAACATTGAAGTGGACATGATCATCCAAAACATCAGCAAGGATGGCAAAACCGATTTCAGTTTCACTGTGCACCGCAATGACTACGCTCGCACCACAGATTTGTTGAAAGACAAAGTGTTGCCAGCATTGGGCGCGAACGAAGTGCAAGGCGACACCAAGATTTGCAAAGTGTCTATCGTGGGCATTGGCATGCGCAGCCATGTGGGCGTGGCCAGCAAGATGTTCCGCTCATTGAGCGAGGAGGGCATCAATATCCAAATGATCTCAACATCAGAAATAAAAACCTCTGTGGTGATCGACGAGAAGTACATGGAACTCGCCGTGCGCGCGTTGCATAAAGCTTTCGATTTGGATCAGCCTGCCGCGTAAGTTAGGGCATAATACGCACCTGCTGGAAACGTGACCGAGTGGCCGAAGGTGCTCCCCTGCTAAGGGAGTATGGGGTGTAGAGCCTCATCGAGGGTTCGAATCCCTCCGTTTCCGCCAAGCAACAAGCAAAAACGTCCCTCACGGGGCGTTTTTCATTTATTTCATCATCACAAGGGCGCCAGCATGGCTAGCCCGCGGGGTGCGCAGTCTGGACAGTTTTTGGATGGATTGACGGGGCGGGTGAACTTGGGCAGCTGAGCGACGAACTCTTGGTGGGTCAAGTTTGGTTTGTGCGACAGCATCAGGGAAATGAACCCAGCAACCAATGGGGATGCATAGCTGGTACCCACGCCGCTGAATAAACCTGTGGGCGATTCATCTCCTTTGAAATTCACATCAAAAGTTGCCACTTTGAGCTTGTTGACACGCCAAGGTGCATCTACAGAAATACGATTGCCACCCCCTGGGGCATAAATGGTGGTGCGGGGGTCGCGCCCAGAATAGGACGCGATGTTGTTTTCGGCATCTACCGCGCCAACCGAGATCACGCCGCGGCAATTTGCAGGCTCTATTAACCGCTTACCAAAGGTGTTGCCTGCTGCTGCTACGACAAAGATATTTTTCTTGGTGATGCGATCCAAAACCTCTTGCAGGTCATCACTGCACACAGATTTGCCACCCGCAAAGCTCAAATTAATGACACGGGCTGGATGCTGATTCGCTGGGACACCTGCGACAGGCATGCCTGCAGCCCATGCCAGCGAGTCAAGCAAATCTGTACGGGACATTTGGCACGGCCCAAACAAGCGAATCGGCAATATTTTGGCGCTGGGGTTGACGCCAATCACACCACCACGACCATTGCCAGCAATGAGACTGGCTACTTCTGTGCCATGTGTTCGATAGCTTTCCGATGGGAGGCGATCCCCGCACTTTGCGTTACGTGGATCTGGCGAAAAGTCGGTCGACCTGCCGCCTTTCAAGTTGTTGGGTGCCGATAGCATGTCGTAGCCAGGCAATAAACGGTCAGTCAGGCTCGGGTGATTCGGGAGTACGCCACCATCAATCACTGCCACGATGACTTCATGTGGACCTGGTTTTTTACCTGCCGTGTTGATTGCTGCGGGGGCGGAAGGGGACGCACTGTCCAAAGCGCCCAAATGCCATGGCAGGTCTTGGGCTTGAGCTGTTGTCAATGCCAAGCTCAACAGGCAGGCAGAAAAGTAATGACGGGCGAAACGAGCCGCAGCAAACACGGGTAATTGACCTTATCTAACAGAATCCAGCAAAATTGCTTTATTTGGATTAATGTTAGATTTATCAATTTAAGTTCGCAACTCCATCGATATGGTTAGTTTTAAAGAGTTATGCGCCCATTCGTCACATTTGCTAGATCATTATGAATTAATAGGTTGTCAAATTCATTAAATTAACAACTTCAACTCTCAAAAAAAGTAACTATTTTTTAAGAGTGCTGATGCATAAAAGTACGCGTCACTTCCGTATACAGCTTTTCTGTCACCTCTGGCATGACGCCAAACCAAGCTTTGAATGCAGGGCGTGCCTGATGAAGGAGCATGCCAAGTCCGTTGATGGTTGGATTGCCACGCAATCGCGCTTCACAGAGCAAGGGTGTTTCAAGTGGGATGTAAATCGCATCAAAAACCAGTGCTGTTGATGGAAGGTGATGCAGTTTCAGCTCAAGCGGAGGTTCGCCATGCATACCTTGGTTGGTGGTGTTAATTAAGAGTGAGGCACCATCAAGCGCATCTTCACGCTCTTCCCATTTGATGCATGACACTGCGCTGCCAATGCTTTGTGCAAGTTCTTGGGCCTTGCTGAGTGTGCGGTTGATGAGGCGAATATTGGTTGCTCCTGCGTCGAGGAGACTCACAAGAATGCCACGCGCGGCCCCGCCTGCGCCAATGACAACGATGGGGCGATGGTCAGCTTTCCACGTCGGCTGTGCAGCGAGCAAACTTTGCATAAATCCAAACCCATCATTGTTGAAACCGTGCAGAGCGCCATCGGGTTGGACCACGATGGTGTTGATTGCTCCCATGCGTTGAGCAAGCGGTTGAACCCAGTCAACAAATGCCATGGCGTTGACTTTATGTGGAATGGTGATGTTGCAGCCAGCCAGTCCCAGAGCCTTTAATCCACGAATTGCGGTTTGGAGATCATTGGGATGAACGGGGAATAGTCCGTATGCGCCACTGAGCTGGTGTTCACGAATCCAATGGTTGTGAATCAGTGGCGATCTAGAGTGTGCAACGGGCCAGCCCATAACGCCAGCAAGGGTGAATGTATTGTTCATGAGTTTTTTGTATCGACTGCCCAATGTTAGCGATGCTTTGAGACGGGGGATGAGTTGGATGTGTATTGGACAATGTGTGTGGTGATAATAAAAAAAGCGTTAGGAAGAACATTCAAAAAATACGCTAAGTGGTTGCATTGAATGGACTTTTTTTCACATATAAACAACAAAAAATCATAAGAAATGTAGTTTTTGACGGTTTGTTTGTTAAGATTCGCACAAGGAGTCCATATGTCAAATCAATCTGATTCGCTCGAAAGTGTTGTTATCGGTGACGGCGTTGTCGTCAAAGGTACGTTCACAGTTCCCTCAAAAGCCATTATC
>JACCDY010294422.1_pt1 | contig 20685 bp, 23 predicted proteins | sample 7446391 | NCBI WGS metagenome assembly JACCDY01 (sample SAMN15323451, study PRJNA562643) | freshwater metagenome | isolation source: river surface water | place: USA:Blue River Watershed | collected 2017-08-18 | reverse complement strand
ATTGCCGAACAGCCAAATGCAACCAATCTACTCATATTAGAGAGTCTTGCCGACGGTCTCTAGAATAGTGTTAAGTTCTTCGTTTTCTTTATTGGTCTCACCTAAACGTGACTTGTGGGCAACACGAATTGCCTTTTTTAGTACGCTGGGTTTGATTTCTAATTCTTCTGCGATTGCCTTGATTGTATCAGTCAAACCTTCATTAAGAGTCTCAATCTCTTGCATGACAGCCATGCCTTCGTTCACTAACTGTGTTAACTTGATCTTTGCTTCGTTATTAAATGTGCGTGTGGACATAATCTACTCCTGTGTTGTAAGTTATATAATACATGAAACCGTGAATAAGGTCAATAGCAAGAATGACCTTTTCTATCATGTACGATAAAGTTGATTATAGTGAATGATTTGGGAAAAGTAAAGAAAAAAGGTAATCACATTATTGGAAAATGTGTTTGTTATCCTTACCATATATTTTAATATATTTACCAGCAAGCATGTCAGCCATTGCTTCGATTGGACTTCCGGGATAACTATCACCGGGCTTGATCATGTTTAGTTCACCCTGACGTACATGTACTAATTCGTGGAACACTGTACGTAGTATATCGACTAGATTTCGATTAGCAGTATAGACCCAAACTTTATCATCACCCATAATATGCCCGCCGGTGTGATGATTGGTCTGTGCCTCTTCAGTGTCCATACTCAATTGAATTTTGGGTGTGTTTTTAATATGAAGTTTTTCACAAGCCCATTGAGTAAACTTATCAACTTCATGTTCTAAGTCGCAATCTACATTATCGACTTCATCAAGTTTGTTTTTAATCCAACTGTCAGGAGTTGCTTTATATTGTTTGACGAATAGGTCATGCAATGCCTTTCCGGTTATATGGTGTTTCTTAGAAATCTTTCTCATCAATAAATCAATAGTATTATAGTCATGCTTTTTCAATGAAGGTAATTCTTTGGCTAACTCTGATACTGCTGTTTCATGGATGCTCTCACCACCTGCGTCTCCGCCGGCGTCACCTGACTCACTGCCACTAAACCCATAGTAAGCAAAGCCCGGAAAAAAGTACTTTCTTAATGCACTTTTTTTGCGCTTTTTCTTTCTTTCGGTAATGAATTCGGTGGCTCTCATAGTCTAGTATTTATCCCAAAAGTAAGCCCGAGATAAACTCGGGCCTACTCTCAAACAACTAAATTCTAAATTAGAACTTTGTTGTAAGACCTACACCAATTGCATCAACATCGTTACCACCACTACGTGTACGATAATAAGTGACACCTGCATTGGTCTTCTTGGTCAAAGCGTAAGAAACGCCGCCGTGTAGACGATCTTCCTTAAGGTTGCCGTCGCTGAAACCTTCACGATGACGATAGCCGCCATTTAATGTGAAACCGGCTGCTAGTGGACGACTAAACTTGAGGCCTGCACCCCAAAAGTTAAAGTTTCCACCACTTGCTTGATCAGCGAGATGTTGGCCAACTTCTGCGTAGGCTACTGGCTTAAAACCAGCAAATTCACTTAGTTCAGTTCCAGCCTTAACTGAAACCTTAGAAGTCAATTTACCTTCGTTCTCAGGCTGGCGAGCCTGAAGTTCTGCACCTACAAGTACTGAGCCTAAAGCCTTTTTCCATGCTTCGACACGATACTCTGTGCTGTCAGCCCTATCACCGCGTGGGTCAGATAAACGAACTTCACCGGTTAGTGAAGAGTCCGCAAATGCTACTCCAGGTAATGCGACTGCTGTTGCCAATAGTGCTACTGTTAAAAGTTTCTTCATATAGTTTTTCCTCTTTTTAAAGAATCGTATTGTCTACGATATTAATATTTAAGTCATGTCTCTGTGTGTAAATTTTTTATTTATTTGCTAATGGGTTGTCCAATGCTTGCTTGATCTTACCCTCTAGTCTACGTTCCAAAGCCTGATTCTCACGCTTTAGTTCGTTGACTGTAGCCTGTACTTCACGATTATTGGCTTTTAATGTACCTTCCATATCGCCTCTAATTGAACGGACCTCTGTGCGCAAATCTCTAACACTGCTATCTGTTTCTCTTGCAGACTGTTTACTGTTACGTTCTACGTCAGCAACAACATCATCTAAACGACGGATATCATTCTTTAAGTCAATCTTGATATCACGTGTATAATCTAGTTGCTTTTGGCTATTTTGTTCCATAACTGCTAAACGCTTATCGAATTCGGTCAAGTCAGGTGCAACATACTTTTCAATTTTCATTTTCATATTGCGATAGTCATTATAAAATTCAAATGCACCCCAACTTGCGCCACCTAATGTGGTAAGTACAGGAATCGCTACAGCAAGAAATGTGCTGTTTAGTTTTAGTTTGAAGCCAGCAATACTAAATTCATATGGCTTTGCTTCTTGAATTGATTTTTCGTCAATAATACTCATTTTATTTTCTTTCTCCATATTGTTGATTCACCATTTCTTGGTGTTTTAAATCACTAGCAAAGTTTAGTAAACGTCCGGCTTGCTGATTATCTATAACTCTTTGGTTTCTATAGATTTCTTTTGGTGCATAAAATGCAACATCTCTCAACGCTAGTTGAAGATACGCATTATATCCAATTGGCTGTACTGCCATTCTTTCTAAGTTTACTCCGCCTGCTAATTCATTATTCTGTGCGGTTTTGTTCAATACACTTTCTTTTTGTTCTACTGTATTGTTTGATGGTCTTGTATTATTTTCTACAATTTCAGTCAATGGGTTAGTACGATTAGTAAGGAAGTTGTTTGTAAACACTACTAAATCATTGTCTTGGACTAACTTCATTTCTGCAATTGCAGACTGCATTGTTGGTCTAGGTGCTTCTGTTACAGTTGGTCCTTGCAATACACTAATAGAAGATTCAGCAACTACTGTTTGAGTACTTGCTTGCTGAACATTAGTAGGTTGAGTACGACTTGCTGAACTTACGGTAATAGAGTCATTGTTAGTAGTTGCTTGAACTGTAGTAGCAACACGTGGTGCCAATTGTGGTGCTAGCATTCCTTGAATTGATTGACTGCTAGCGGTTGATACTGCTACAGCAGGATTACTAGTCGCAACAATCATTGATTGTGTTGATGTACTTGCAGTTTGTGTTGATGTACTTACAGTCTGTGTTGTAGTAGCAGATGCCATGCTTGATGCACTTGAAGTAGTAGCAACAGACATTGCTGTTTGTTCTGCTGCCTGAACTGCGGCTTGTGCAGTTTCATTCGCACTTGCAACTGCGGTTGCAACAATTGCCTGCTCTCTCTTTTCATTGTTTCTAATGGTTGATAGTGCTAAAGAAACTGAAGATGATGAACCAGTTGAACTTGATGAATTTGATGAACTACTAGTTTGCTGTGTTGTTTGTGTTTGTACTGAAGGGGTAACAGTTGCTACAGTTGCTACGGGTGTTGCACTAGCAGTGCTAGTGGTTGTTGAGGTTGTTGATGTAGAAACAGGGGCAGAAACAACTTCAGTGGTTGCCGCTACTGTGGCTGGTTGTGTAACTGTTGATTCTTGTGTGACTGGTTGGCTTGCCGCAGTTATGATTTCATTGATAGTGTTAGTAGTTGTATTATTAGTGGGCGCCGTCGGGGTAGTTGTATTATTGGTAGGTGCTAAACTATAGTTAAAACTGACATTAACATCTCTAAGTCTAGGACCATAATAACCACTCCAAAATAAACTATCAGAACCAGTTGCAGTTACTTCGAATGATCCTAAATTTTTAAAATCATATGCAGTGGAAAAATTATTTGTACCTGAAATCAAGTCCCAATTTTTTGGCATTGCCGGAGAGAACATATAGTTATAACTTGCTTGTTCTAAGACAGCACCTTTAGTATCATACAACTTACCTGATACATTCAAAAATCCATTATCTCCGAATAATCGCCAACTATAATTATATCCACTAACTTGAATGTTAGTATTGTTGTTGAACATTGCGGCATTGATAGCCTGAATCTGACTAGCAGTATAAGGCATGAAAGAAAAACGAATAGTATTTGTGCCAGTATTATATGCTGGTACCGGACCTCCGCCTGTACCCTCTACTTGCCCTAACTGCCCGGGTGTCATATAGATAACACCTGTCCAAGCAGTAGGATCTATCAGATTACCAGTAGTACTCACTGTACCCGTAGTAGGGTTTACTGTCTGCGCAGATACAGTAGTACTATAGGCTAGTAAAATTGCTAATGCTAGTTTTTTAATCATTTGCGCTTAGGAACTTTATTTGGATTTGCTTCCCAGGCTGCTTTGGCTTGCTCACCAATCATACCTTCATATGGGCAAGGTGTGCCTGCAGCCAACATAGCATCAAATACACGACGGTCTTGACACATAGTTGCTACGGCAGCAACTTTCATACCCATGTCAAATAGAGTTTTACTAAGTTTCAATCTTTCGCAATTCTCGTCACGTTGGGTAGAGCCAAAACTAATACCTAAGATTTGTGTCTGCGCCGCACCACTTACACCAGTAGTACATAGATCACTGTTGCCACCGCTCATCATTGCAGGAGCAATAGCAGTTGGTGGGGGTTGTTCAACTTTTTGTCTGATAACTGTTTCGTTGATGTTACGATTAGTCATCTCACCTTGCTGAATGTTTACGTTAGTATTATTGCTAGTGTTGGTATTGTTGTTAGTGTTTACGTTATTTGAAGTTGATGTACTTGTATTGATATTACGATTGGTCATATCACCAGTATTGATATTGTTGTTAGTGTTTACGTTATTTGAAGTTGATGTACTGGTATTGATATTACGGTTAGTCATATCACCGGTGTTAACGTTATTATTTGTATTAACATTGTTTGATGTACTTACATTGTTATTGTTGTAAGTCATTGTACCACTGTTAATATTATTGTTTGTGTTAACGCTAGTACTTACATTGTTATTATTGTAAGTCATTGTACCACTATTAATGTTGTTATTAGTGTTTACGTTAGTTGAAGTGCTAGTATTAATGTTGCGGTTAGTCATATCACCTGTGTTGACATTGTTGTTATTATATGTCATAGTTCCGGTGTTGACGTTATTGTTATTGTTAGTGATTGTGCCAGTGTTAACATTGTTGTTATTATATGTCATAGTACCAGTATTGGTATTCTGATTAATATTTGTTACAGTACCACTTTGAACATTGTTATTTGTATTAACTGATGTACTAGTGTTTACGTTGTTATTTGTATTGGTACTATTGACAGTAGAAGTACTTGTACTTGTATTGTTAGTAGTAGTGTTATTATTAGTGGTAACTGTGCTGGTACTATTACTAGTACTGTTAGTATCTACTAATGAAGTAGTTGTATAACCACCTTGGTTGATAACACTCGTAGTACCTGTGGTTGTTCCACCAGATGTGCTTGATGTGCTTGTTGTAGTTTGAGCGATGGCCGCAGTGGATGTTAGCAGATAGGCCAACATTCCGGCACATCCCAGGATTCTTTTTATCATTCTTATTATTCCCTAGGTTATGCCTGAAAGTTTGTGACTTTCGGGTATATTATTTAGAGATTTTTAGGGAATAATTAAATGCTCACTTTTGACCTATGGGGTAGCGAATCCTTCAGTCAGCCCAGCAGCCGGGCACATAACCCTAACGGTCCTAGGGTATGTTAGTTACACCAGGAAGTCTTTGCTTCCCCGTAATATTCTCTTGCGTAACCATTCTGAATTAACAATGTACGTAGGCTCTGACCATCTAATACGATATCGCCAAGAACACGACCACCGTATTTGTCCCAGTCCATTAGAATAATCTTGTGACTCTTTGTTGAATTAATTGCATCTGTAGTGAACTTAGTAGCAGCCTTCCCACGTGCATCTTCGCTTGGGCACTTGGCACGAAAACCCTTCTCAGGAGTATCAACACCATATACACGCAAAGCAAGTTCCTGCTTTAATGGAGCAGGTAAGAAACTTGCTTTGAATGCAACAGTGTCACCGTCTACTACACGTGTGAATTGCACATCATAACTTACACCATTTGCTGGCTTCTGTGCATGTGCGATACCTGAAATGCCGAATATAAATGCGGCAACAACGTAAAACAACTTACGCATAGTCACCACGCTGATATAAACTCTTCTCAGCGGCGGGGCCTGCTGGGCCTGCAAGAACAGCCTTAAGACCTTCAATGCTTTGAACAGCCTGAGACTGCATTTGCTCACGCTCTAGTGGCTTACCACTAACATAGCGTCTTACGAATTTTTCGATATCATCAAGAGATACTTTGGTCTTTTCACCACTCTTGAAAGTGATAGGATAGTTACCACCAACGTCCATGGCTTTCTTGAATTGCATTAGAATATGCGGAACTTTATCAGCGTCAGGATCGCTTGGCATTTCTTCACGCTCATCGTCCCAATCGTCATGCTTGCTCTCTACTAGAATATCTTGAATTTTCATAATAAGTATACCTTTATATTACAATATTTATCACTTTGGGACGAAGAGTGGCCCGTTGATCAATCGGTTTCCCTCTTGATTGACTAAACCCTTCTGTAACTCTTTTACTACATCTGGAGTCAAATGTCTAGCTCTTAATCCACCTTTGGGTAATAAATGTACCTCAACAGGGTCATCACCTTCTAGTTTTTGAATAGCCATCATGCGATTTCTACCCTCATGACCCTTCACTCTTGCAGGTTTAGAAAAGTCTTTATCTTCCCATTCAGGAGGAATGTCAATATCTAAGAAGGGGGATCCTAAACTTCCACCGTCTTTTAAATGCTGTACGATATGATCTACACTAGTAGGTTTATCTAAAGGTAGTGCTAGTTTTAGAAATGTGCTAGGCTTCATTAATACACGCATACCAAAATAGTCAATGTCTTGGTTGTAGGGAACTGATCCTAAACCATTAACATTGTCTACTTTGTATTCATCGATGAAATCTTTTGCTCTCATACCATCCTCATATAGTCTTTAAAGTTTGAATCTCTATCATCAAGACCTTTAACTGCAGGATTAATTTTTCTAGTAACGGCTCTTGTATCAGTGAAATCTTGTACGTGGGGTTTGACTCTGCTATTCCAATACCATACTGCAATTTTTGAAGCAACCTCCGGCTTAGCAGCCAAATCAGGATTGTTCAACAAATCGATGCCTAATGCTTCACCTGCCATACGATAATTGTCACGACCGGTCAATTGAATGAATCCACGACCGTGATATCTTTCCCCATCACCTACTTTTTTGTTACCAAGAATTTTTGCTGTTTTAGGACTATATTTAGGATCATATTTTTTAGCAAAATACTTCTTTACGCCGGGTTGCGGCTTTTCTTTTAATCTGTTGAAGTCCCAACTCTCATGTTTAGTTTGAGCCATGAACTGTGCTAACTCTGCACCTTTCATACCATTGGCTTTGGCAGTCTTTAATAATTGAACTTCAACTTGTGGATTATTGCTGATTGGAGTAAATTGTTTCTGCTGTATTACTTGCTGTTGAGGTGCAGGAGTAGTTGGTTGAAATTTTGCATAGGCGCCACCTAATGCACCCAATGCTAAAGCAGAGCCGACTGCAACATCTTTCCAGCCTTCGTCTACTTCTTTGTATTCAACAATGAACTCACTTGCTCTCATTTGTATCCAATCACCATTGATCTAACAAATTTGCCTTCACTATCTTTAGTGCGCAATGTACCTTCGTATAGATATTTACTCAAAGGATATTTGTTCTTCATACCGTTTAAATCTTTGGGACAACCTTTTCCTAATTCTACGTTTTCTGTTTGAAACAAACATAGTTTACCTTTAGGAATGTTGTCATACCATTTTTTACCTTCAATGTTATTAACGCTGGGGTTGATAACACAATCTGCACCTGTATATTTTAAATCGTTACAATCTTTAACAACGTGTCTCATATCAGGGTTTAATTTCTCACTGACTTTTACACATCCAGGCTCGTTGTCAATAGCAACAATATCATCAATGTTATTGTTTCTATTGAGGATATATGGCAAAATGCCGTACCAACTACCTAGTACGGCACATTTTTTAATGGGGATATTGGTATCTTTTAGGCGTTTAGCCATCCATAGTCGGCTGATGATTTGATCATCAGACACACTACCTTCGAACGTATTGGGTCGGTCTTCATTAAGCACGTTGCTTCTTTAGGATGCTACGCAACATCCACCCATGTTTACCATGAGCATCAATACGACCTGCAATAAAGTCTGCGATGCCCTGTTCGTTTTCTTGTTCAGCGATAGGGAATGCGGCTTTCCACATATCTAGAATCTTAGCATTGTCATCATGCAATTCTGCAATCATTAGTTCAGCACGTGGAATCTTTGTCTGATCAGGAATCTGACTCAATTCAGCAAATCTTGTAATTGAACCGGGTGTATAACTGTCTAACTGACGAATCAATTCGGCTGTCTGATCGATAGCATTGCTATACACTTCTTCGTATAAGTTACCTAAGAACTCATGATACTGGGGAAAGTCTGGCCCCTCAACGTTCCAATGGAAGTTCTGTGCTTTAATTACGAATGCGTAACTAGTTGCTAATAGTGTCTTTAGTGCGTCTGCTAACATGTCATGTTCCTGTTTATAGTGTATTTATATCATTTTAGTAATATAATTAGTTTTGGTCATGTAGACTTGATAGTTATGTTCTATGATCGGTAAACAAAGGGCTCTAAATTCTGCCAATTGTTGCTCATTGAAACTACAAATACGTTCAATTTCATTTAATATTCTACGCATTCGTTTGATGGAATCCGATTCTAAATCGTAGTTTTCATCGATAATCCCGTCAAATGTTTTATACCCCATTTTTCTAAGGTTAATTAAGAACCCTCTAGTAGAAGCAACGATAAATGGATGCTTATAGAATATGGCTTTAAACGTCTTTTCTGTGCAATGGAATGTATAACCTGAATGCCACCAAGTTTCAGTCACCACACTTAAGAATGACTCTTGGTAATACCTATATAGTGATCTGGTATTGAATGCGGGCCATCTTATATTAGTTTTAGGTTTTAGATCCAATACCATAGGTAACTGATATTTTAATTCCGTTTCGTTGTGTCCCACATCAAAATATTCAATTACTCTTGCACGTTCTTTTTCCCACCATCCCTCGTTTTCATACCCACGCAAACTTATGTATCCTTGATCCAGTAGATTTTTTTCTTTTAATCCTACTACTATTGCTGTTCTATGGTCTCTGGGAGTAAAGTTCAAATTGATAAATTTTTTAGCATGATTAGATTTTAGTAAAGGGCTTTTAATATCTGGTATAGTTCCCTCAGGTAATCCATACTCTTGTAAGAATTGCAGTTTTGATAATTTCTCTACAGAATTAAAACTTTCATACCTAATAGGCTCTCTACCCACCTCGCTAGCCTTTTCTAAGATATATCTTTTAAAATCCTCACCCCCGGGCTGAACTAATAAAATTTGACTTTCAGGCCAATTATGTTTGATAATAGTAGAATATATAGTGTCGAGTAATGCATTATGTGATTCTAAGAAAAATTCAAAGGCTATCATTAATTCTTTTCTAACCATTTTTTCTATAACTTCATTTGGAATTAAAATTGATAGATCATATGGTTCAGGTAGATATGATGCGATAGAAACAAAATATACGTCAAAGTTTTTACAATAATAAGACTGTTCTACTGAGTCATCAATATACATGCATTTTTCACGAGGCAGAGCCATTACTCCTCGTCCAATTGGTCTATACTCACTATGGTTATTAATGATCATAACATTCTCTTAATAAATTGCTTTTTATTTACTAAAACTTCAAAGTTGTATTCTACAATTTCTAATGCTTTAATTCGATACTCTTCTAGTTCACTATCAGTTAAATTACATAATCTTTCAATTTCATTTACTATCTTCAGCATACGTATACTAGCATCAGATTCAGTATCATAACTTTCATCAATTATTCCATCAAATGTCTTGTATCCTCTTTCACGTAATCTAGCAAGATAGTTTGGTACACCCACTACAATAAAGGGATGTTTATGAAATATAGCCTTAAATATTTTTTCAGTAGTGGCTATTGGATATTTCTCACCGTCATACAATGTTTCGTTAACCACACTAAAATATGTTTGATTGTAATAAGGTATGATTGATCGTTTAAAATAAGTCAAATCATATGGCTCAAATCTATTAGTATCTAAAACTAGAGGCAATTTTTTTATTAAATCATAACTATTTTTAGCAACCTCTTGTATTGAATCATGTGTAAACTTTTCTAAAACTCTATTATAATAGGTATCCCAATAATCCATTTTAGAAAAACTAATATTTCCTTTATCCAGTAAGTTTTTGTCTGCTAATAACATTAGTAATGCAAGTTTATGTTCTCTCCACAACCGATTTAGATTTAGAAACTTTTTAGGAAACGAATTACTGAGTAATGGACTTTTAATTTTTGGTTTAATTAACTCGTTATATCCAGTACATACACCTAATTCTGACATTATACTTCTTTGTATAGTGTGTTCCATAGAACAGTATTGTTCATACTTAAATGGCTGTACATTTAATTCTATGCTTTTCTTAACAATATACTCTGCTAAATCCTCAGAAGAATTAATTAATAATACCTGAGATCCTGGTAATTTATATTCAAGTATACACTCGTATAATTCATCCACTATATTGTAGGATGAATCAAATGATAATTCTATAGCCAACATGGTTTTACATTGGCGAATATCATTTAGCACTTGAGAGGATATTGTATTTTCTAAATTGTTACATTTAAAAAAATTAGGATGCTGTATATACAGTAGATATACGTCAAAATTGGAACAATAATAGGATTGATTTTCTAAACTTATGTAATAATGCCTGTTAACGTTATTAGTTAAGTCCCAGTATTCAATCGAATGTTCGGTATCAGATATACGTATAGCATGGGGTATTGATTTTTTATTAATGATCATCGCAAAGTAATTCTGATGCCTTTGTTTTCCAAATATTAGGAAATATTCCGTGTACTATAAGAACTATTGAAATTGTAAATGCCCTACGTAAGTGTTGAAAGTAACTCATTTGCACATCTTTTAAATGGCTCATTGACTTATACTCTTACTTCTTGCGTCCTTGACAATGGGCACGTTGACTAAATCCTTTTGGATTATTGCAGTTGATACTGCGCTTGTACTTATTACTCCATTTTTCAGATACTAAATCTTTTCTCTTAAGTTGGATAGTAATGTATTGATTCCCATCATGACCTGTTACAGTCTGTTCACCGGCTTCTATATAGTCGGGCATTAGTTTAGTAGCCCTACGTGCTAATGTTTTGTAGAGTCTAACCCTACCTTCATCATCTGCTTTACTAGCAATGACAATACCAGTAGGTTTTTGCTCTGCAACTTCTTTCTGTAAGATGTTAGCAACTGTACTGAAAACACGAATGCTGTCACCGGTATTAGTTCTACCTGTATTAGGTTTTCCGGTCTTCATGTCTGTCAGATCAAAGTGAATTTCTAAGTTCTTATTGATTCCAAAGTTTTTAATATCTGGTGTTTCTCTATTCAACACTTGAACACGATATAACTGTCCGTTATCTGTTTGAAAACGATATGCACGTTTAGCGGGTGTCTTTACGTTCTGAATGTAATCATATGGACTATCTGCAATTTCTACTAGATTTTCAGAAATTGAACCACTGTATCTTTCAAACCACGGGTCAATAATAACGATTGTTCCATCTTTACGTTGCATTGCATTAGCAGTATGCAAATCCCAAAACATCTTATTAATTTTACCTGTACGGTACAGTAATTGCATTACTACATATAATAGTTGATATTCTGCTTTTTTGTTGGGATTTAAATTTTCCCATGCGTCTGTATATCTGTTTGCAAATTTAGAATTATGTGAATACCAAGTACTTGGCCATTTTAATTCTTCATCTACCTTTTCCCATTTAGTACCATTAGAAACATAATCACTAAAGAACCAAACAATACCTTCATCAAAACTATTTCGCTTCAATGGATATAATTGTTCCATAGAAATTTGCACGTAGTCTTTGTTTCCGATAGTGAATTCAGCATACGCTTCACCCTGAATAGGTATAAATTTTGGCAAACATGCTAAGTCTTGATGTTGCATGCAAAATTCATAAAACTTTTTAAATGTAAATGCGGCTTGCGTGATATCTTCACTTTCAGGCATTACAATTTTTATGATTTGTCCAACATCTTTCATCCAAACAGTGGCATCGGCCCCGCTGCCTAAATTTTTATAACCTGCCTTTTTTAATGTGGCTACAATTTCTTTTGATTCGGGTGTATCTTTTTCTGCCTCAGTTACGTCATCTTCACCGCTGAAGTTAATTTTGTCACCCTTACGTTTTACCATAAACGCAACGCCACTGCCTAAATCATTTGGACCTGCGTCAATGTAATTAGGTAATGCTCTGTCAACTTGTGATGCTAGTCTTTTATACAGACTAACACGGCCTCTTTCGTCTTTATCTGCGGTAAAGTATAGTGCTTTGGGTTGGTGAATTGCAACATATTCTTGTATGATTTTAATTACTGTACCAAATACTTTATTGGCATTACCGGTGCCAATCATTGTAGTCTTCCAAGTATCGCCGCCGTCAGTACTTGCATTAAATGCAACTTCTACTAAATTGTTGCCGCTGAAATAAACTTTGTACTCTACTCCATCTTCAGTTTCGAAAAAGTATCGACCACCAATGGCATTGCCTTCATAATCATATGAACTGTCAAGTGCTTCATTAGTCATGGCAGTGATTCTACGTGAACCTTTACGCTTGAACATATTATATTCTTGTTCGTAACTACCAGGAAAAGGTAATCCTAAGGCTCCACCTGTATGAAATTCTTCGTCATTACCTTCTATAATGAATTCACTTGCTCTCATTTATCAGTCTTTACAAATACCGGTGTTTGACCTTTGCCCCCGGATCTTTTGCCGGGTCTACCTGCTTTGCGCTGTGCTGAACGCTTCCTATTGATTGCGGACTTTTCTTCTTTGTCGGACATTCTGCCAGCCTTGGCTGCTGGCACGCACTTAGCATATCCTTTAGAGTCGCCTGAACTACCACATTGTTCATATCCACCGCCCTTTTTCTTTTTTGCGAGGTTTACCCACTTCTCTTTAAACCACTTACGTAGTCCACCTTGATAAGAGCCTTCAACTATGAATTCACTTGCTCTCATATCACTAGACCTTCAAATTTTACCTCTGCCGGTTTACTAGAATTTTGAGATTGTACAGGCCCGTTATTATATACTAACGATCCCTTTTCCATAGCATTTTTATATTTACCTGCTAAAAATGCACCGTGCAGTACTCCGCCATCACTTGATGAACTACTATAATCTTTCGCAATGATCGAATTGTCTTTTTTATTTAATGCTATGTAAAAATCGGAGGCTCCTGAGTAACCTCCCATTCTATTTTTAGAATTTACTTTACCCGTTATTAAATAAATTTCATCTCCCTTTCTAGTGGTTGTATCATAAATTTTTAATCCAGTAAATTTAGCAGAGTCTGGATCAACTAAAATTTCTCCTATAATATTTTTAGCCTGATCTAATAAATTATTAAAAATGACTTGATTAGAATCTACGTTATTTTGTTGATTAGTAGTTGTCATTTTTTGAGGAGATTGTGATACCGTTTGTGCCGCCCCAATACCTGCTTGTTTTTTAATATTGTTTACCATTGCCGGCGCCAAATTAATTGGTATTTTAGAATTACCTTTTAAAATAGCAACACTATCATCGTCAGTATCTACCACTAATTTTCGTACAGCGTCACTGGGAATTTCTTGAGGAGATAATGCAGCCTGATATTTACCAGCAGTGTCTTGATAAACATAGACTGGTTCTGCGTTGGCTTGAGAACCTACACCTAATGCTAGCGCGGCTGCTAAAGCGGCACCGCCAATTTTTTGCATCAATCCTTCATCTAAATATTCCTGTTCAACAATGCCCTTCATGATCGATGATTCTTTTGTTTTCTTTTTGCAACTTCCAGGCGCGCCTGCGGGTACACCTTTAACTCTAGTATAACCTGTCCAGCACTTTAATTCATCAAGTTGTTCTTCATCAATCTGACCTGCTGGCTTTGCACGATATGTTCTCCAACCACCTTCACCGCTTGCACCCGTTGGGTTGTCAGTTGGTGTTTCGCTGATAGCACCTCTGAATTGACGATCCTTTGAACCACCGTATGGATTAGTTTCAGGAGTCTTTTCTGCGGCAAACATACCGGTGTAATCTTCGCCTAACTCTTCTTCATCACGCTTATACTGTGCATTACGTGCGGCATCTTCAAATGCTTCTTCTAAACCATATACTGCTGATTCTAATGCATTCTTTGCAGACAATACGCCATCAATACTATATTCTAATGTTTTACTGTCAATACCTTCTGTACGTTCTGCAAGCATTTGAATTTGAGTAATAATTTCACCTACTGTATCATCATACTTGATTGCTTTAGTAATTCTACGTGCTTCGGGTAATGAGTATTCAGGATCGTGTAGTGTATCACCCTGTGCTTCTGCTACACCTTGTTGTTTATCTTCAGGTTTAGTAGTTAGTATAAACTCTTTGCCAACGTTAAATGATTTCTGCATCATCTTAACTGCAACTGCATTGGCATGCTTCTTGCCATTAAACATAACGGGGTCACCGTTGCGGTCTTTAAAGATTTTACCATTAATACGAATATACCACGTGCCACCTTCTTGCTCTTTACGCTGACGGTCTAATTCTTGTTCACGTTCCCATTCGGCTTCATGTTCACGGCGTTTGAAGTTACGCTTTTCTTGTTCGATTGGATCATAACCGGCTTCGTCTAAGTTAAACATATCAGCATAGGTAGATAGCATGTTTTCATCTAAGTCTACAATGCTTTCACCCATACGCCAGCCACCACCCATCTTTTTGTATTCTTTGCTGGCATATGCATTGGCGTATGCACTTGGATACACATCAAACTTGCTACGGGCTTTTGCTTTTGCTCTAGCCCACTTTTCAGGACTTGTTGGCTTTGGTTTCTTTTTCTTTTCGGTCACTAGACCCTTCATGATGCTACTCATTGCTTAGTCCTTCTTAGATACGTGTTGTGGCAAACCCTTATGCTTTGTCTTAGCAAAGTCTTTAACGTCGCCTTTTGTCATTGACTTAGCAACATCTTTTAAATCTTTGCTAGCGCCTTTAATCTTTTCACCTTTTTGCATAGCATGTGCCATGCCAAAAAACTTTTGCTGTGCTTTGCTTACAGCCTTTTCGCTGACTACTGATTCTGCGGCAATGCCACCTGCAAGTGTACCTGCAGTCATTTCATGTACACGCTTACCTTCTAGGTATTCACGCACTGTGTTTAGATAGTCATTTGCCTTGATAATCTTTTCTTGTACCCAACCTTCAAGACCATCCTCTTCGCTACGATCTTTGATAAGTTCATGAATTGCTCTAGCATTTTTTACTGATTGAAATAGGTCACTACGTGCCATTTCAACTTCGTGATCGATACGACTTGCACCATGCGGAACAAAACCGTTCTTACGTGATGCACCTTGTCCGGGAATAACAATTAAGTCTTGTTCGCTTAATTCCGCTTCGCTTACTGTAGCACTTTCTTTAATTGAATTGGCAAATTTCTTATTAGTCTTTTTACCAGTTAATAAGTTTCCTCCCTTTTGATTGGGATAGATGCCCTTGCCTCTAGTCTGCGTACCTCCCATTGGGGTAGCAACAGTTGCTACTGAGCCTGCTGTAGTTGATTCATAAATGTCAGAGATTTTCATAGTTCAATAATCCGTTTTATGTAGTATTTATCACGTTCTATAGATTTGGAACTAATAAAAAAGGCCCCAATAAAGGGGCCTTTTCATTAACAACTAAGATAGTATTAGGTGTTTAGTGTGATATTACCATCACCGTCGGGTTTTGGTGCAGCCTGAGCAGCCGCTGCCTTAGCAGCCTGTTCCTGAGCATACATTGGACCGATTGTGTTCATTAGATGTTGCTGATTTTCCATACAGAAAACATAACTACCTGAATGTCGTAGCAAGACACGCTTATCGACCCAGATTCTTCCGCCTAAGTCACGCCAGTTTTCACAGAATGTCCAATCTTCACTGTAGTAACGATTCTGACGAACTGCGGTATCAAAGTAAGTCTTTAGATACTGATCGTACTTAGGGTCAAGTCCGATATCGTTCTTATACTGCTTCACAGCAGGGTGACTATTCATCTTTTCAAATACATGCTTCTTCATTAGTAAGAAGCCAGTGCCTGCTTTTGAAACTTCCTGTAGACCATCTGGTCCTTCTTCAGCACCTTCGAATCCGTTGACAACCCACTTAATTGGCATAGTCTTCATTGGATAAAGACCACCGATAACGTCAACGTCCCTGTTCAAGAGGACTAGCAAATGCCAGGGCTCCCAACCAATATCGGCGTCCACAAAGAATAAGTGTGTCGCTTCGGGCATATCTAAAAACTTAGCAGTAAGTGTATTACGTGCGCGGCTAATGAGTGATTCATTAACCATTGTTTCTAGTGTCCAGTCAATGCCTAACTGTCGGGCTGTATTAGCCCACTTGATGAAACTCATAAATGTTGATTCTGTCAGCATGCCGCCATAGCAGGGCATTGCAATGTGTACACGTGTTGTACGTAAGAAATCAACGTTGACTTGCACTTGACCCTGTTGGGCTTGTGCATTTTGTTGCTCGGCTGCAGCCTGCTCTGCAATCTCATGTACCTTTTCTACAGGTACTGTCTTTGGTTCTGCGCCAGACTGTGCTGCCGCGGCTGCCTTCGGTGAATTTGGTTTCTTTGCCATGAAGTCCTCTCTTGTTGAAACGTACTATTATTTACGTCTAGAGAGGGGTGTGGAATTATTTTTCTTCTAGATAATCTAGACTTTCATCGATATGTTTGGGTGTTTTGCCTGCCTTCTTCATTGAGATGGCAATAGCAGCCTGTTGTGCAGGATTAGAAGCCTCAGAAACTTCTCCACTCATACCAACATCTAGCATCTTAACTACGTTCTGTGCTAGTTTCATATTCTGTTGTGTAGCAGGATATAAACTCATAACCATAGCAGTCTTTTGCTTTTCATTTAGACCGGGCCATGCATTACGAATTTCAGTAGCACTTTTAATTCCAGGACCAAACTCTACAGTAGGTAGATAAGCCATATATGCATGCTTACCAAAAGGTTCTAGTTCACCACGCTTGAATGGTTGTAAGTATGCAGGCTCACCGTTCTTTTTAACGCCACCTGGAATAGGACTTTCTTTCATGTCCTTTTGACTGCGCACAAAGATAACTACATCTTTTTCAGGATCATAATTCTGTGTAATCTCTTTAGGCTGAAAGGGGCTTTTTACTTGAACAAAATGTCCAGGCTGCACACCTGCGACTTTTGCTAGTTTCTCTTTTAATTCGAAGGGGAAAGGTCTTGTCTTAGTATCATTACTTGCCGCAACATACACTTCTGCATCGGGAAATGCTTCACGTGCTGAATTGTACAGTGCCATATGGCCTGCATGAAATGGGTGAAACCCACCGGGCATAATGACTACTGTACTCATTTTAATAACTTACCTTGACAAAATTGACGACACCGCCCTGAAAGTCCTCAATCTTTGCCCTTACATAAACAAAGTTGCCTTCAATATTGGTGTATGCTGTTGCATTACTTGCAATCTCTGGTGCTGAATTGCTGGCAGCATTAGCGTTTGCTTCTAGTTCATAAACTCTGAACCAGTCACTATTACTGGGTGTTGATGCTAATGTTGCTTCGATAACAATGTTACCAGTACAGTTAGATAATCCATATGTAACTGTTTGCAGGTCTTGATTACCTAGATAATATGCTGCCGCTGGCTGACTGTTTCCGGTGACTGTGTAAGGTGCACCGTTGCCTGGATTAACATAGGCAGTTTGGGGAAGCAGTATCAGTGTAGTGGCTTGACTCATTATGCTTTCACCACCTCAACAATAACTGCTTCACCCACTAGTTCTTGGGCTACTTGCTCTAATGCTTGCTGAATATCATTGTTAGCAATGTCAGAACCATCTGCATCACTGTCCTTAACAATCTTACTAAATTTAATTAGGACTACATCTTCTACGATTTTAGCCATAAATACTCCGTTTCTATTAGAGTATTTATCTTAGTCCGTTTTCTTTTCTAATTTGTAGGATTTGCCAACGATTTCAGGGAACATGATACTAAAGTAAGTTAAAGTACTTTCTTCATTATATCCAATGAATTGTCCGGGATGTACCCAAGAATTACGATAATTGCTAGTACTTACTAGGTTCCTTCGTAAACCATCACAGCCTTCAACAATGTCGGTTCTATCTAAAAACGTCAACAAACTATCACGATCATCGGCTGTAATACGCTTGCTCTTAAGATAGACTCGATACTTTGAGGGAGGATCTTTCTTAAAGTACTTAACTCCGGCGGGGGAAAGCAATAGTTCTGTTAATTCTGCATCAGGCTGAATAGTTAACATTTCTTGTAAAATAGCAATGTCGTTAGTAAACACTGCCAACTTATCACCTTCATGCCTGTACGTGCAATCAGAACTATGCAAGTTCTTAAACTGGATGATTTTCTCAACTTCTAAAAAGTCGATATCCTCTAGTTTGACTTTCCCCCGCCATGAACGATCTTCAAAAATTACATCCTTGACTGTGTTTTCAAAATCTACTATTGTACGGGCACTGTGTGCCCAGTACAAGTGTTTAGTTTTGAATATACCTCGATAAATGTACTTGTTAAAGTACAGTCTTTCACGGTCTACCTGGTTCATGTTCAACTTGGATGATGCCATCTTCGCCGACCCTCGCAGATTGTTTGTTTGTGATGTTGAATGCAATTTCATTGTCCTTAATTACTGCCATTACGTTGGCGTTTGATACACGTTCAAACAGAATCTTTTTAGATAGTGGAACACGCACTAGTTCATCAATCTTACGTGCTAGAGGACGTGCGCCCATCTTGCTATCATAACCCTGTTCTGCCAAATATTCAATGACAGGTTCGCTCAAGTTAAGAGTAATGTTGTGCTTTTCTAGTAGGCTCTTCTTGAGGTCTTCCGTGAACTTAACAACAATCTTCTTAATAGACAATGTATCCAACTTATTAAACTTACATACCATGTCTAGACGATTACGGAACTCAGGCTTGAAGAATTGCTTCAATGCCTTATCATCTTCACCAGTCTTTTCTTGAGTGCCGAAGCCAATGTTGTTCTTCTCGCCATCTGCACTACCTAGATTTGATGTTAAGATAATCAATGTATTCTTACAACTGACTTCCTTACCATTTGATCCAGTGATACGACCTTCATCAAGAATCTGCAAGAAAATATTGAAGATATCAGGATGTGCCTTTTCAACTTCGTCAAACAATAGAATTGAGTGAGGATTCTTGCTCAAGTCTGAAATTAGGCGTCCACCTTGCACTTGTGAATCACCAAAGCCTACATAGCCTGGGGGCGGTCCAATCAAACTACTTACGCTATGCTTCTCACTGTATTCACTCATGTCATACTTGAGAAGTGGCATATCTAAGTTCTTAGACAGTAGTTTAGCCAATTCTGTTTTACCCGTGCCTGTTGGGCCCAAGAACAAGAAACTTGCTGTTGGTTTTGTTTCATTACCGATACCAGCGAATGAAACGTATACACGTTCAAGAACCTTATCTACTGTCTCATCTTGACCATAGAGTTTATTCTTAACGTTTAATTCTAGGTTTTGAATACGTTCAAAATTATCACCTGACAACTTATCAGCAGGAACGCCAGTATACTTTTCTACTTGTTCGTGGATAAGTTCCTTAGTGATAATTGCATCACTATTACCTAATACCTTCTGCTTGGCACAAGCCGCATCAAGCAAATCAATACTCTTGTCAGGATTCTTACGATCATGGATGTAACGTGCTGCCGCATCCACTGCCGCATTGATTGCGTCTTGTGTAATGTTTACCTTGTGGAAATCATTAAGACGTTCAGCAAGACCTGAAAGAATACGTACTGTTGTTTCATGTGAAGGTTCATCTACTGATACCTTATAGAATCTACGCATCAATGCACGATCCTTTTCGAAACTCTCGTAGAACTCTTCCCATGTAGTGCTTGCGATTACCTTGAGTGTACCCTTAGTAATAGCAGGCTTAATCATATTAGCAAAGTCAACTGATCCGTTTGTCGAACCACCTGCGCCTTGCATCGTATGTGCTTCATCGATAAAGAGAATTGCCTTCTTCTTGGTATTAAGTGCATCTAATACCATCTTTACCTTTTCTTCAAAGTCACCGCGATAGCGAGAACCTGCAAGCAATGAACCAATCTCAAGGCTATAAAGTTCATGACCGTTTAAGAAGTCAGGAATCTCATCATTCACAATAGCATTAGCAATGCCTTCTGCAATCGCAGTCTTACCAACACCTGGATCACCGACCATCAATACGTTTGACTTGAAACGCTTTGCGAGTACATTGATAATATCATCAATTTCCTTACTGCGACCAATGACAGGTTCTAGTTTACCCTTACGTGCCATGTCAGTAAGATTGGTAGTATATTCTTCTAGGATTTCATCTGCCTGATTATCAGTTAGACTGCTAGTGAATTCTCCACCCTTATAATGCT